>Ga0210394_10000319_pt1 | contig 110564 bp, 95 predicted proteins | sample IncBWC12MmetaG_FD_160121 | JGI IMG/M metagenome (GOLD analysis project Ga0210394, IMG submission 160121) | Forest soil microbial communities from Barre Woods Harvard Forest LTER site, Petersham, Massachusetts, United States - Inc-BW-C-12-M | ecosystem: Environmental > Terrestrial > Soil >...
TCCACGGTGTGTCGTCACACCCCCTCTTCCCTCCATTGAATTTGCATAGCGCCCGCGTCCGCCGCAAACCCGAGCGGCTTCCTTCAAGTCGCTGTATCGAAAGCGCGCAACCCCGCCGTGCTCGTGTACGCACCTTGCCCACTCGCGCTTCCGATACAGCCCTAAGACTTATAAGGACTGATCCCACCAACTTCCGCGAAGAACGATTGCACGCGGCAGTCGCGAACTTGGTACACTGGCGTTCCGCGCCGAGTTTTTTTATGTCTTCAACTTCGTGAAACTTCGGCTTGCCGTCAGATGTCGTGCGCGGCAGCGGATTCGGCTCCATAAGCACGGCCGCGCGGGCTCATGTCGACGGACTCAGCTCTCGTTGAAGGTTGGTTGTCTGAATTCTCTTCGTGAGGTATAAGCATTAACTTCACTACAAGGGGACTCTCGCAGGTTGTGGATGGTGGCCGGCGTGGCCGGGTTTATTCTGATCTTCGCCATTCACCTGGCGCTGATCTCTCGCGCGAACACCATTACCTGGGATGAGCCCGACCATATCTATTCCGGATACATGTCGTGGCGCGGCGACTTTGGCTTGAATCCCGAGCATCCGCCGCTGGTCAAGTTCGTTGCCACCGTGCCTTTGCTTCTTATGCAACTGAACGTTCCAGAGATGCAAGATCGTCCTTACCGGTTACAGGCCGTTCTCGGTGGAAGAGATTTCATCTTTCACAACGACGCCGACAAGATCGTGTTTCGCGCGCAGATGGCGGCTTCAATCTTCACGTTGCTGTTGTTGGTGATCGTGTTTCTCGCGACGCGAGAAATGTTCAACACCACCGCGGGCTTCCTTGCGCTCGGGCTTCTGCTGTTCGATCCGACCCTGCTCGCTCACGGAGCGCTGGTAACCACGGACGCGGCGCAATCCTGCTTTTTACTGGCATCGATCTATGCGTTCTACCGCTATGTGCAATTGCCATCCGCGGGCCGGTTGATGATTCCCGGGGTTGCCGCCGGACTGGCGTTGGCGTCCAAGCACAGCGCGGTCCTCGTCTTCCCCATGCTCTTGATTCTCGCGGGGGTCGAGATATTCCGGAAAGAGTCAGCGAACAGCGGATCGCAACTTTCTGTCGGTAAACGCGCAACTCGCTATGCTACGGCCCTGGTGATCATCGGCCTCATGTCAGTTGCAATTCTGTGGGCGGCCTATGGCTTCCGCTATCCGGCACGCGGGAACGGGTTGCAGTTGAATCCGCCGATGGAGGCGCAACTTGGCAAAGTTCCGAGTCCTACGCAAGCCAAAATACTTCACGAATTCGCCCGTTTCCACTTGCTCCCCGAGTCTTACATCTACGGCTTTGCGCACGTATTGTTCAGTGCCAACAGCTTCAACAGCTATCTCTTCGGCAAATCCTATCCGCATGCCGTCTGGTTTTACTTCCCGGTGGCCATGCTGGTGAAATCGAGTCTCACATTCCTGATCATGCTGGCGATTAGCGTTTGGGTGATCGTGAGCGGGCGCCTGCGGATGAGGCGCGAACTGCTGTTTCTGTTGATCCCGCCGCTCGTCTATCTGGCTGCGTCGATGAAGAGCGGAATGAACATTGGCATTCGCCACATCCTGCCCGTCTACATCTTTCTTGCGATCCTGATCGCGGGCGCGGCCTCCGTGCTGATTAAGGACAGTCGTCGCTGGCGGTATGCGGTCGTACTTCTGCTGGTCTTCCAGGCAATCTCGGTGACGCGCGCATTCCCCAACTGCATTGGCTATGCGAACGAAGCCTTTGGTGGCCCAAAGAACGTTTGGAGGTATGTGAGCGATTCGAGCGCGGACTGGGCGCAGCAATTGCATGCCGTGAAGCGATACACCGACGAGCGGCACATGCAAAACTGCTGGTTCGTTTACTTTGGAACCGGCGTCATCGACTACAACTATTACAAGATCCCATGCAAGCTGCTTCCAACCATAGAATCAATTTGGCTGGGCACGCTCTCCGACGCTACTCCTGCGATCGACGGTCCGGTGTTCATCAGCGCAGTCAATCTCACGGGATTCGAATTCGGCCCGCCTCCACTCAATCCATATGAGCAGTTCAAGGCCTTGAAGGCTGCCGAAGCAATCGATTCCAGTGTCTTTGTGTACGAAGGACGCTTCGAGATCCCACTTGCGGCTGCGTTGGCTCATGCACAAAAGGCAGGTGTGTTTCTCGCCGGCAAGCGATTGCCGGAGGCACTGCAGGAAGCACAACAAGCTGTGGCTCTCGCCCCAGACTCGGCCGGAGTGAACGCAGGGATGGGCAACGTGCTGGATGCGCTCGGCAGACGAGAAGAGGCTCGCCCCTATTACGCAACCGCGCTGCAACTTGCTCTTACCAAGCAGCCAGGGTTTCAGCACTCGCTGGTAGCACCACTCAAACAACGCCTTGCGGCAGAAGACGACAGTGCAGAAAAAGGGCATCCGTAAGCACGTAAAGCTAACGGTGTGCGCAATCTGTTCTACGAATCGAAGCGCGAAGTCTCGTCTGGAGACCTGGTATTTTCCTTTGTAGATACTTGGATCGCCGCCATTGGATTGGCGAAGTCGTATTGCTGGGAGTGCCCGAAGCCAACTGAGTTTGGTTCCGTGGGTCTGCATCGGGAAAACATCGGATGGAGGGTACCCCCCCGGCAGGGCCAACATTGCCCGGCGACTAAGGCCCTCGATATAGTAGGTGACTGCTGGCACGCCGAGATCGGTCCTCCCTGCCTGGCAATCAACCCGTGGAGATCCTTGTCACTGTGACGAAGACGAGCGCAGCCAAATCGAAAGAATCAAAGAGCGGCAAATTGCGGATCGGCGATGATTGGAATGCTATCCGTATCATTGCGCTCTCGCAAAGCAATCCGCTAAAGGCCATGGCGGAGTTAGTCGAAAACAGCATCGATGCGCATGCCAAGACAATTACCATCACGCGCGGGCGCGAGCATGGCGAGCACTATCTAACGGTCAAGGATGACGGCGACGGCGTCCCGCGCGATCCGAACGGGCTGCCTGACTTCAAGTACGTCGCAACTCATATCTGCGACTCGATCAAGCGACGCTTGAAGGCAGACGGCGCTGGAGTCGGCTTACAAGGGGAATTTGGCATCGGTCTTTTGAGCTTCTGGACCGTGGGCGACACGCTCACGATGACTTCTGCCAGTGCCGATCAGCGGGTCTATCAGATGGTTATGAGCAAAGGGGATCCGCGCTACATTGTGAAGCTTCGACGCGTGCTCTTTGCAGAGCGGGGCACGGAACTTAAGATCCGGCCCTTGCTCGAGGGCGTCCGGGGATTGAGCGGCGAGAAGATTCAGTGGTATTTGGCCTCGGAGCTGCGCGACCGTATTCGCAATACGCAGGTTCGTGTAACAGTGATCGATAAACTTGCACGCAAGCAGTACGAGGTCGAACCGCGACAGTTCGAAGGGCGCTTGCTGCACCAACTGCCGACGGTTCACTCGCCATACGGTGAGGCGTATGGCGAACTGTATCTCACGGAACCGGCCGAGGACTGTCGGGTCGCCCTTACCCGAGCTGGCACGCGGGTGATTGCGGATATCGGAACGCTGCCGGGCTTGGAGCGCCCGCCGTGGGATTCTCGTTACCTGCAGGGCTTGATCGACGTGCCGTACCTTAACCTCACACCCGGCACGCGTTCCGGAATCGTCCACGATGAACGCTATGGGGCCCTTGTGGAAGCCTTAATACCACTGGAAGCACACCTCAATGACCTCATCAGCGCGCAGCGCCGAGCCGAGGAAGAACAGGCAAACCGAGAGTCCTTGCGCGCCATCCAACGTGCGTTTCGCGAGGCCATGCTGGTCTTGCCACGCGAAGAATACGACTGGTTTGACATCCAGTCACGCTCACAGCAAGCGGCCGGCGCTGACGAGCCACCGGAGCGAGACGTGGAGACCTCAGTTGCGGAGGGAGAGATGGGCGCGCCGGAACCGAGCGGAGGCGAATCTACCCAGCGGCAGTTCTTCGACTATGCTGGTCCTTTGCACACCGTTGTGATTTCATCGGCGGCAAGCACACTGAAAGTGAACCAAGGGCGGCGCTTTCGCGCGTTGCCTCGGGATCGCTCGCGCCGGCGAGTTGAACAGGACTTGGCATTTGCGTGGGAGATCGTTGAAGGGGGTGGCACGCTGTCATCCACATCTGATCAAGAAGTAAGCTTCACAGCTCCCTCGTCGCCCGTTCTTGTACGTTTGTCCGTCGCCGTCCGACAGCGTGACATTTGCTGCAGTGCCGAGGCGCTGATTACCGTCACCGACAGCCTTGACGTGGCCGTCGGCCCCGCAGTTGTCAATGCGCGCGGCTTACCGGGCTACACCTTTGAGCGCGCCGCTGGGGAACTGTGGCGCTCGCGATTCGATGCTGGTCGCAACCTGATCGTCGTGAATAACGGGCATCGTGATTTTGTCTTCGCCACTCGCAGTCGCGCGCTCCAGCTGCGTTATCTCGTGCGTCTCTATGTCAAAGAGTTGGTGCTGAAGAACTTTGCTGGTCTCGCAGCCGAACAAGTGGCGGACCGCATGATCGAGCTTTCCCTGTATGTCGAAGAGAAATTGAAGTCCACGTGAAGACTGTACCCGGGAGCCGCGGGCTCAAGATTGGCCTTCAGGTAGCGAATCTATCTGACAGAGTTCTCTGAAGACTTCGCGGAAGTCCTCGGCGGTTTGATTGGAGAAGAAGTTCGCTTACTCATCGCAGGCACCGACGCTGGCGTACTTCAGTCATGATTTCGGTCCTTGGGGTTGCCGGCAACAGAGACGTCTGGCTTGGCTAACATGGCTTGCGGCGTCAATCGCGGAGACGTGAGAGACCAAAGGCCGACTAGACAGAAGCCGAATGGTCTGCCGTTGAGCTACCGAGGATCATCCTCGTTTTGTGCCAGGTACGCTAAGTTTTCTAGTGAGGTTCTACGGAACACGGACGAAAAATACGAGAAAAACTCGCTCAAAACACATAAAGCGGCAGGCGGGTGATGCCGGCCAATCTCGAAAAGTCCTTGTCCAGAGTAAAGAGTGTAACGCCATGCTCTAGCGCAATCGCTGCGATCAGGGCATCGACGGTCGTAACCGCAACACCTTTCGCTCGCGCTGCCCGAAAAATGGCCGCCGCTTCTCGATACGTTGAGAAACCCTTAGGTTCGAGCATGTCCCATTGCGACAGATAGTGCTCGAGACGACTAACGTCACGCTTGAGCCCCTGCAAAACTTCCGTTATCACAACTCCAGCGAGGGCCAGGGGCTCAGCATCGGTGATCATGCGGCGCAACTCGGTTCCGGCAGCGGAAGGAGACGAGCCGAGAAAATCGATCCAAACAGAACTATCGACCAAGATCAAACGCGATTTCTCCGCAGGGCTTTGGGATCCCCTTTCCAATTACCACTGCCGTAATATCGCAGAATGCCCTTTCGGCTCTCGGAACGAACGAGTAATTCCAAGGCTTTATCGACGATCTGCCGTTTCGTTTTGAGACGCGTGAGCTTTCGTGCCTGGCGCACCAAATTCTCGTCAATGTCGATGTTGGTTCTCATGGAATGATGATACACCATTCTCGGGTATTTTTGTGTATCACTTGGCGACACCAATATTGGCTGACGTCAAGTATAGTCGTCCAATTCGGAATACAAGCCCGTCCAGTTCGGAATCTGATTCACAAAGGGCCCGACCTACGCGTGCTTGCCCATTCTTCCTACGATGCGAACCGAAGCATGAACGCCGGTGGACGGGTGCACTTTCCCATATCGCGCAGACCCTCCGGCGCCGTTGATCGTTGAGATTCCTTTCGCCGAGAGGAAACCGCGAGAACCGAAATGCTCACCCGTAATCATTCTCCTACGGACGACTGCAGAAGCGCGGACTTGCGTCGGTATTCTCTGGGAGCTACGCCTATTTTTCGCCTAAAAACGCGACTGAAATAACTTTCCGACGAACAGGAACGCGGGGGCGAATCAGAAGTGGAAGACGACGCTGAGGGTGGCCTGGAAATTGTTCTGGGTCTGATTAAAGAAAGTGGTGTAAAGCCAGTCGGTTTCGCCGCGAATGGAAAACCGGGAATGCAGGCGATAGTCGAGGCCAATGCCCGCCTGCGCGGAAAGGCAGTTGCGGCTGTTGCCCGCCGTTTGCGGCTGCAAATGCGAGCCTCCCACCAGCGCGTGCGCCCAGGGCTCGAATCGGTTACGGCGGCCGCCGACGCGGATTCCGCCTCCGCCTCCAAGATATTTTACGTGCTCATTGGCGAGGATTGTGGGAGCAAAACCGGTAACGATGTCGCCTTCAAGGGCGAGCCAGCCGTTTGTGAAGTAGCTGACGGTGGTGTTGGTGCCGACAAGACTGGCGTTAATGATGTCCGATTGGAAGCGTACAAAGCTGACACCCAAGCCTAGTTGCCAGCGGTAATCATCGCGGTCGCCGAAAACGAAATTGGGTCTGGGAGCCGGGGCCGCGGGAAGCGGAGCGGCTGCGGGAGCGCCGGGTGTGGCCAGGCCCAGGCTGTTTGACTCGCTTTTGCCGGTCTCGAACAGGTTGACCTGGGCGGCAGAGGTATCACCCGAAGGAGCAGTGGAGTTCTCCGCGCTGCGCGCCGGGGCCGGGGCGTTGTCGTCCTGTTGCGCGAAGACCGCGCAAGCAGCCACGAACATGATGGCCATTCCCAAAATTGGCTTCTTCATACTGATTGTCCTCCGCCTCTCCAAACAGCGTCCCCACGGCGCCGCGGCGATAGTCTCCTTGAGCAAAAAATCACAACCCGCCCGCGCAAAATTGTCGCAAAGAAAGGGCCAGGCGGATCGCGGCGCGGACTGGACAAAAATACTATAGCGCAGAAAGTGGCTCATGGGAGAGAGAGATCGAAGAGAAGGCGGGTTAGTCATCAGACCCCGCAGATAAAGCGCGGAGGTCAGACGAGAGGGAGAAAGGGAAGAAAGTTACTGCGTAAGGGCGTAGTTGTGCATACCGGCGCTCAAGGAGAAGCCCGCGCCGGCGACTTGGGGAACCCACCACAAACGGCGGAGCGTGGGATGGCTGCTGGTCATCATGCGGCGGCTAGCGTAATCCATTACGGCCGGGCTGACTTGCGTGGCGGCGTAGATGGCGTTGGAGTGAGAGAAGGGACGGAGAAGAGGATTGCCTTCCGTGCCGTAATTGCCGGAGACGGCGCGGCGCGTGGAGTAGGCGTCGAAAGCGGCGGCGCTGTGGCTGACAACCATGAAGGTGTACCAGAGTTTCTGCTGGCGCGGCGTGGGCCGGGGGCGTTCCAGGATCGGCTTGATCGCGGCACTCGAGAAAGGCTGGATGGCAGTGGAGCTTGATTCAACTGTGGCTTCGGATTTTGCGCTGGGGGCATCAGGCAGGGCCGTGCGGGCGGCCGAGTTTTTCACGGAGTCGGAGGTGCTGGAATTGGCCACAGCGGGTGAATCGGTTGCGGGCGACTTGGGTTGCCCGGCAGTTGGCAGCCACAAAAGAAGCAGCGCGGCGGAGAGTAGCAAGGATCACCTCAGTGTCGCAGGCCCGGGGTTGGGTTCCGGCAAGCTGCAACACTGGAAGCTTAACTGTACCTAAGTACAGGTGTCACTGGCCCATTGGTCACGTTTTGGATGGTACTTTGTGGCGATGCTAGAACGTCGGTCGAGGAGTTGCCTCCCCTTCCCCTCTGTTTTGTGAACGCGTTTGATTTTGAAGGAGGAGAAGTTGATCGTTTTGTATCAGCTTTAAAGGCGTAGAAAAGGAAGGAGTTAGGGGGAGGCGGATTTGGGGAGGAGAGCGTTGCTTTCGAGTTCTTGGGAACTGGTGGCGGCCTGGAGGGGGTTAGCGGGGCTGAGCGGCGACACGGATCCTCAGCAACAGGATGGAACCGGGAGTTGGGGAGGTAACTATCCCTACGGTAACGGATGAGGCCGGGAATAGGGGCGCCAGGGGACAAGGCCGGGCGAGCCCGGCTCGTAGAGTGGGCCAACTCATTATGAAGGCGCAGCTCTACGCCGCGCTCTGTTGCCTTCTGCAAGAACTGAACCCGAGAGCCCACACGCAACACGGGAATCACAGGAAAAACGAAGAGCAAGCCAGTACAAAGTGCGAGGATGGCACGATTTATCGTGCCCCTACAGTGACCCGAGTCGGCACGTTCGGTGAAGCAGCGGGCACGCAATTTGGCGGGGAAGAACTGCTATAATCGCGCGCAATTGGCGGGGGTTGGGAGGAGCGGGGGAATATGAGCGGATCGGAATCGTCTTCGGCGAAACGAGCCCGGATACCCCAGCGGGGGCCAGAGGCTCCGCGGTTTATTGTGATTGAAGGGCCGCTGCGGGTGGGCAAGACGACGCTCGCGCGGATCCTGGCGGAGCGGTTGCACGCGCGGCGGATTTACGATTGCGAGGACAATCCGTTTCTGGCGGAGTTTTATCTGGAGAAGCCGGGGGCGGCGCTGCGGGCGCAGATGTATTTCCTGATGGAGCGGCAGAAACGGATTCGCGAAGGGCTGGCGGTGGATGCGCCGGGTCCGGTGATCAGCGATTTCCTGATGGAGAAGGACCGGATCTTCGCGAACCTGAATTTGGACGATAAAGAGCTGAAGCTCTACGAGCGGTATTACGAGGCGCTGACCACGGAGATTCCCGAGCCGGACCTGGTGATTTATCTGCAGGCGAAGCCGGAAGTGCTGCGGGCGCGGATTGCGAAGAAAAAGGCCGCGGAAGAAAAGCAGATTGGGCCGGAGTATGTGGAAGAGGTGGCGCGGGCGTACGAACATTTCTTTTTCCGATATGAGGCAGCGGATCTGCTGGTGGTGGATACGTCGGAGATTGATTTTGTCGAACGGAGCCAGGATTTGCAGCAGTTGTTGAAGAGATTGCAGGAGCCGGTGAAAGGGACGCAGTATTATTTGCCGCTCGGGAGCGAGTAGGAGTTCGTGGCTCCTGTTCGGTGAGCCGGAAGAGCTGCGCGGACCCACCCTTGCTGAACGGCGCGAAGGGTAGGCCAGCTGGAGCCACGGAAAGAACGGGAAAAATCAGAACCCGCACCCTCTAGACCGCAGGTTGCGGAACCCGACAGCCCCGGCGCGCCTGAGTTTCCAAACGTTTAATCGAGTTGATTTGAGAGGGGGATGCTATGGGACTGTGGACGCGACGGAAGTTTTTTGTGGGTTCGGTTGCGGGCGGGGCGTTGGCGGGAGCGGGGCGGTTGTTTGGAAGAGGGCTGGAGATTGGGGAAACGGCGAATGCGGGAGTTCTGGCGAGTGGTAGAGAAGGCTCGGCGGCAGGGGGAACTCGGCCGGTAATGATTTCTTCGGCGAATGGGGTGAATGCGCTGGGGAAGGGGATGGAGATTCTGAAGGGTGGCGGCGACACGCTGGAGGCGGCGGTGGCCGCGGTGACGGTGGTCGAGGATGACCCGAACGACGATTCGGTGGGTTATGGCGGATTGCCGAATGAGGAAGGCGTGGTGGAGTTGGATGCGAGCGTGATGCACGGGCCGACGCGGCGAGCGGGGAGCGTGGCGAGCGTGCAGAAGATCAAGAACGTGGGGCGGCTGGCGAAGACGGTGATGGAGCGCACGAATCACGTGATGATCGTGGGCGACGGGGCGCGTCGGTTCGGAGTGGCGGAAGGGTTCGAGGAGATGAACCTACTGACGGAGCATTCGCGGAAGATCTGGCTGGCATGGAAGGCGAAGACGAGCTTCAACTGGCGGCCGGGAATTGATAGCCCGGAGTGGAAGGAGCACATGGCAAAGTTGTTTGACGGCGACCAGGAGAAGATTGCGTATGCGGAGCAGAGGATCGCCCATCCGATTACGGGGACGATCAATTGCCTGGCGGTGAATCTGAAGGGCGAGGTGAGCGGGACGACGACGACTTCTGGATTGTCGTGGAAAATTCCTGGGCGCGTGGGGGATTCGCCGATTATCGGGGCGGGGCTTTATGTGGACGGAGACGTGGGCGGGGCGGGATCAACAGGAAAGGGCGAGGAGAACATCAAGATTTCGGGCGGGCACACGATTGTGGAGATGATGCGAAAGGGGATGAAGCCGGGAGATGCTTGTTTGGAAGCGTTGGGGCGGGTGGCGCGGAATTACAACGGGGACAAAAAGAAATTGGCGACGTTTCATTTGTATTATTACGCGGTGAATAAGGATGGGGAGTTTGGATCGGCGTCGCTTTGGAAAAATGGGTATGAGGCGGGGAAGGTGGCGAAATTTGCGGTGTGTGATGGGACCGGGAGCCGGTTGGAAACGTGCAGGGCGTTTTTTGATGAGGTGGGGGGAGATCAGTAGGGGCGGCGACCGGTGGCCAGCGAAGAGGGCCGGGCGAGTCCGGCCCCAACAAAGTTGGGAAGTTTGGGCGGCGGAGTTCCTGGCGTGAGTGCGGGAGCTTCGCTCCCGCACTCAAAAGGCGGATATGGATCGGGCTAATGTTTTGATTGTCGGAGGAGGGGTGGTGGGGTGCGCTGTTGCGGAGGGGCTTTCGCGGCGGTGGACGGATGTTTTTCTGGTGGAGAAAAACCCGAAGTTGGGTATGGCTACCAGTTCTCGGAATAGCGGGGTGATTCATTCGGGGATTTATTATCCGAAGGGGTCGTGGAAGGCGAGGCTTTGCGTGGCGGGGAACCGGCTGACGAAGGAGTTTTGTTTGCGGCATGGCGTGGCGCACCGGACTACGGGGAAATTGGTGGTGGCTCAGGATGCTGGCGAGACAGCGGAGTTGTTGGCGCTGAAGAAAAAAGGAGAGGACAACGGAGTCACGGGATTGCGGCTGATTGATGCGGCGGAGATTCGCCGGCAGGAACCGCACGTGCAGGGACATGCCGCGCTGGAGGTGCCTTCGACCGGGATTTGTTCGGCGGAGGAGCTGGTGCATGCGTTTGCGCGGGTGGCGGAGGGACAGGGCGCGAACCTGGTGAATCACGCTACGGTGGTTAGGATGGAACCGCGGAAAGATTCGGTGCGGGTGACGCTGCGGATTGGGGACAAGGAGAAGTCGGAGGAAGAGACGATTGAGGCGCGGTGCGTGGTGAACTCGGCGGGATTGTATGCGGATGAAGTGGCGGGGATGCTGGGGCCCCGGCCGTGGAAGATTTATCCGGTGCGCGGGGAGTATTGTGAGATTCGCGGGGCGCGGGCGGAGTTGATTCGGAATCTGGTGTACCCGCTGCCGCATCACGACCAGTTGACGCTGGGGGTGCATTTCACGAAGACGCTTTGGGGGACGACGCTGGTGGGGCCTACGGCGAGGTATGTGGATGGGAAAGAAAATTATGAGCGGGGGCGGTTGAGCATTGCGGAGTTTGCGGCAGATGCGAAGACGATGCTGCCGGAGATTGAGGAGCGGGATTTGCAGTTGGGTTATACGGGATTGCGCCCGAAATTGAAGGCGCCGGGGGAAAAGGGGATTGCGGATTTTGTGATTGAGGCGGATCGGGAGGTGCCGCAGGTGATTCAGCTGGTGGGGATTGAGTCGCCGGGGTTGACGGCGGCGGCGGCGATTGCGGGGAGGGTGGGGGAGTTGGTGGGAGAGGTGTTGGTGAATACGAACAGGTGATCGGTGTGAAGAACGTGCCCAATTTTACTTTTCCGGAAGTACTTTACGTTGGGGTCCTTCGCACATCCTCGCCGGATGAGCTCAGGAAGGCAACGCTATAAACCAGGTTTTAATTCCGATTTCACAATCATTCAACAATGAGGCGAAGGAATTTTTTCTTGCCAAGCCTTATCTCATATGAACATGCGCCATCTGGTGCGAGCTTCGCTGTAGCGTCAGTGACAATCTGGCCGTTAATTTCAAGACCGCCTTGCTTGATTACTCGTTCAGCTTCGGCGACCGAAGGTATCTCCTCCAGATACTGCAACACTTGAGACCATTTCTTGGAGCCACTCACCACTAAAGGAACCAGGATTCCTTCTCTCCGGACTTCAGTTACTAGTCCGCCCTCTATGCGGCGGAAATGCACTTCACGCATTTCTTGGGGCGCCTGGCGGTCGCGGAAGACGCGTTGGAAATTTCCAGCGGCTTTACGGGCCGCGTCGGGGCCGTGGAAGCCGGAGACGATTTCTTCGGCGAGGTGCATTTTGGCGTCCATGGGATGGAGCGCACCCGAGGAGACTTCCTGTTTGAGCGCGGTGATTTGCTGGGGCGTGCGGTCGGTGGTGAGTTCGTAGTAGGTCCACATGAGGTCGTCCGGAATGGACATGATCTTGCCGAACATGTCGGCGGGCGGCTCGGTGATGCCGATGTAGTTGCCGATGCTCTTGGACATTTTGCGCTGGCCGTCGAGGCCGACGAGGATGGGCATAGTGAGAATGGCCTGGCCGGGGAGACCGTACTCGCGCTGGATTTCGCGGTGAACGAGGAGATTGAATTTTTGTTCGGTGGCACCGAGTTCGACGTCGGACTTGAGGGAGACGGCGTCGTAGGCGGTGAGGAGCGGATAGAGGAGTTCGTGGACGGAGATGGGATGGCCCTTGTCGAGCCGATTGCGGAAATCCTCGCGCTCGAGCATGCGGGCGAGGCGATAGTGGGAGCAGAGGCGGACGACGGCTTCGGCGGAAAGTTTGGAGAGCCATTCGCTGTTGTAGCGGACTTCGGTTTTGGCGGGGTCGAGGATCTTAAAGACCTGGGCGAGATAGGTTTTGGCGTTGGCGTCCACCTGTTCGCGGGTTAGCGGCGGACGTGTTTCGGAAACGCCGGTGGGGTCACCGATCATGGCGGAGAAATCGCCGATTAGAAAGACGGCGGTGTGGCCCAGGTCCTGGAAATGTTTTAGTTTGCGAAGAACTACAGTGTGGCCCAGGTGGAGATCGGGGGCCGTCGGATCGACGCCCAGGTAGACGCGCAACGGGGTGCCGGATTTTAGGGACTTTTCGAGGCTGGCGCGGAGTTCGGATTCGGGGATGATTTCAGCTGCGCCTTTTTTGAGGTAGGCGAGTTGTTCGTCGACGGGTTTGAAGGTGGTGGAGGACATTTTCTTTGGTTGCGGAAGACCTTCCTATTTTACTTTGGGTGATGCAATTTGGCTTGAGGTCCTTCGGGCATCCTTCCCGGGTGCCTCCAGGATGACAAGGCACCTAGAAACGACGAGTCACCGAAAGATGACACGCTAACTACACGGAATCGAGGACGCGGCGGCCGGCGATTTTGTAGTTCCCTTCCAGGACGATTTTTACGGCTTGGGTGTAGATGCGATGTTCTTCTTTCAGGATACGGGCGGAAAGGGTGTGCTCATCGTCGGAATCGAGGACCGGGACGACGGCTTGCAGAATGATGGGGCCGGCGTCGAGATTTTCGTCGACGAAATGGACGGTGCAGCCGGCGAATTTGACACCGTAGTCGAGCGCCTGCTTTTGCGATTCAAGGCCGGGGAAAGAGGGGAGGAGCGAGGGATGAATATTTAGGATGCGTTGGGGGAAAGCGGCTACGAAGAAGGGAGAGAGGAGGCGCATGTAGCCGGCGAGGCAGACCAGATCGACATTGTATTCGCGGAGGACGGCGGCGACCTGGCGGTCGTAGACTTCGCGTTCAAGACCCTTCGATGGGATTGCCCGGGTGGGAATGTTGCGGGCGGCGGCGCGTTCGAGGCCCGGGGCGTTGGGTTTGTTGCTGACCACGATGGAGAGTTCGGCGTTGGGGATGCGGCCGGCGGAGACACTATCGGCGAGGGCTTCGAAGTTGGAGCCGCGGCCGCTCAGGAGAACGCCGATGCGATGGGTCATGAAGAAAAAACTTAACACACATGCGCAGGACGGCCAAATGCGGTATGCCGTAATCGGAAACAGAGAAGAGGGGACCGAACGCCCCGACCAAGTCGGGGTAAACGCCGCTCGCTGGGGAAGCGTGCAGTGATCGCTCGGAAGAGGAAGAAAACCCCAAGAGCACAGGCGGGAGTGCCTGTGCCCACAAGGGAGCGCATCAGGACAGGGATCGGTGATCGTGGCGGGTTTGGGCGGATGAGTGCAGTTGGCAAAAGCGACCGCAGGGCGGTCGCACTCAAAATCAGGAGAATTGGGCGAAGGTGATGAAGTGGCCGGCGGGGTCCTTTACGCCGATTTCTCTGGCGCCGTAGAAGGTGGTGCGTTCGGGGAGATAGATTTCGGCGCCTCTGAGGGCGGACTTGATGGCTTCGAGGTTTTCGACTTCGACGTAGAGGAAGGTGGGGCCTTTCCGCACGTCGGCGGAAATGGAGGGGAGATCGTGGTCGGCGCTCGCGTAGGTCTGGTACATGATTTCGGCGTCGCCGCTTTTGAACGCCACGAAGGCGAGTTTCGTGCCTTCCGGGACTTCGATGGTTTTGGTGAAGGCGAGCTTTTCCAGCCAGAAAGGGAGGACGGGTTCGATCTCTTTTACAAAGAGGACGGGGGTGATTTTTCTGACCATGGGGATTTCTCCTTTTGGACTTAGACGGAGACAGGACGCAAAAGATAAAGGTGTTGAAACGCGCCGCGCATCGGGGTAGAGTTTCAAATTGGCCATAGCGAAAGTAAAGCGAATATTGGAAGGAGGCGCTATGCAGGCGCAGAGGCGATTAGAGGATTTGATTTCGGTGGGGCCGGCAATGTTGCGGGATTTTGAGATGTTGGGGATTCGGTCGGTCGAGGAGCTGGCGAAGCAGGAGCCGAAGAAGATGTATGGGAAGTTGGAGAAGTTGACCGGGCAGCACCAGGATATCTGCGTGTTGGATACGTTTGAGGCGGCGGTGGCGCAGGCGCGGAATCCGCGGTTGGCGGCGGAGAGGTGTGAGTGGTGGTGGTGGAGCCGGAAGAGGAAGAGGGCGGAGGGCAAGGGGTAACGGGTGGGCGTTTTTTGAATGCTTGGGTCGAAGGGTTCTTCTCTAAAAGCGGGAGCTTCGCTCCCGCACTCCAAATTATAGGTTTAGGGCGCCGGAATAGACGAGCCGGGCTTTGCCCGTGTCGCCACGTTCGACGCGGCCGATGCGGAAAAATTTCTCGCGGCGGCGTTTGAGGTCGGCTTCGGCTTCTTTTACGTGGTCGGAGGGGACGATTACGATCATGCCTACGCCCATGTTGAAGGACTGGAGGAGTTCGTCGCTGTCAATTTCGCCGAGCTTGGCCAGATACTTGAAGATCGGGGGAATCGGCCAGGCGTCGAGATCGATGATGGCTTTTACTCCGCTCGGAAGCACGCGGGGGAGATTGCCGGGGATGCCGCCGCCGGTGATGTGGGCCAAAGCGGAGATCCAGCCTTTGTTGAGGAGATTTTTGACCGCGGGGGCGTAGCAGAGATGCGGCTTGAGGAGTTCGGCGCCGATTTTGTTGCCGACTTCGGCGACATAGGTGTCGGGCTTGAGCTTGGCCATTTCAAAGACGAGCTTGCGGGCCAGCGAGTAGCCGTTGGTGTGAAGGCCGGCGGAGGGAAGGGCGAGGAGCGTGTCGCCGGGCTTTACGTTTTTGCCGGAGAGAATATTCTTGCGTTCGACGATGCCGACGATGAAGCCGGCGAGATCGTATTCGCCGGAAGAATAGAAGCCCGGCATTTCTGCGGTTTCGCCGCCGATTAGGGCGCAGCCCGCTTTGCGGCAGGCGCGGCTCATGCCGTCGACGAGTTGCTCGATGACGTTGGCTTCGAGCTTGCCCATGGCGAGGTAGTCGAGGAAGAAAAGAGGCTCGGCGCCCTGGACGAGAATGTCGTTGACGCAATGATTTACAAGATCAGCCCCGACGGTCGAGTGAACGCCCATGGCCATGGCGATCTTGAGTTTGGTGCCGACGCCATCGGCGCTGGAGACGAGGACCGGCTCTTTGAGTTTCTTGTGATCGAGGGAGAAGAGGGCGCCAAATCCACCGATGCCGCCCAGAACAGCGGGCGTGAAGGTCCGGCTGGCCAGATGACGGATGCGCTGTTTGGCGTCATCGGCTACGGCGATATTGACTCCGGCATCCGCGTATTTCATGGTGAGGTGCCTCAACAGTTCGATGCGTGACGCTGGGTCGAGCGGTGCGGCTTGCCGGGTCAAAACCCGCGGGACGGTGGGTGGCCGCGAGGCAGGAACACGACAGAGGTCACACTGTGGGCAGAGCGTAAACCAGAAAGCACGGCCCGCCTCGGAGGGTCGGGCCCTAGAAACACTCTCGACCGCTAGAGTTTAAAACACATGGAACAGCCTGCGCCAGCGGATGGTGCCGGGATGAATCAGGGCGTTGCCGTAGGCGAGAAACCTGGCACCGATATCGCCGTTCCAGGCGTCACGTGGCGCGTCCAATGACATATAAATGAGCACCGGAGTACCGAGAATATCATTGCGAGGCACGCAGCCCCAATAGCGGGAATCGAGAGAATTTTCGCGATTGTCGCCCATGACGAAGTAGCAGTCTTTCGGAATGGTGAACGGCAAGCCGGTGAACGGGGCGATGAGCTGCGATCGGCCGGGAGGCTCGCTGCGGCCGATGGTGTAATTTTCGACGAGTCTTTTGCCGTTGATCCAGACGGCGCCTTCGTGGACGTCAACGGTCTCACCAGGGAGGCCGATGACCCGCTTGACGTAATCGGGTTGCGCGGGATCGAAGGGTGGCTTGAAGATGACGATTTGCTGGCGCTTGGGATCACGCCACAGGGGAACGTGAATGTTGGTGAAGGGGATTCCGGCGTCGTAGCCGACGCGGCTCATGATGAGGTGGTCGCCGATAAGCAGCGTGTTTTCCATGGAGCCGGACGGAATGACGCGGGCTTGGCCGAGCGTGCCGTTGATGAGCATGAAGGCGAGAATGACCCAGAACCAGGCGATGATTTCGCTTTTGACCTTGGCGCTCATGGAAGCGTCGGATTCCTTTCCAGGAGCGCCATTCTTGGTTTTCACTTTGATTGCGTCAGCTTTCACGATTCACCTTAAGCGGTCAAGAACCATCATAGCCCGTTGCGGCCCGAGATTCACGGAATGGCATTAAAAAGTTTCGAATAAACGCTTCCAGCGAATCTCGCTCGGATGAAACAAAGCATTCCCGTATGCGCGGAGACGCTCGACAATATTTCCATTCCATGCGTCACCGGAAGCATTGACGGACATATAGATGGCCACGGGCGTACCAAGAATGGCACTGCGCGGAACACAACCCCAGTAACGGCTGTCGTAGGAATTGCCGCGGTTGTCACCCATCACAAAGTACTGATTTTCTGGCACGGTCAACGGCGCTCCCTGGAAGGGAGGGAGCAATTCATAGTGCGAAGGAAGCTCTGTTGGGCCGGTCGTATAGTTTTCTTCCAGCTTCGCGCCGTTGATCCACACGGAACCATCGTGAATCCGGATCTTGTCGCCCGGCAAGCCGATGACGCGCTTGATGAGATCCGGTTGGTCTTGCTTACCGTACGGCGGCTTGAAGATGATGATCTGCCGGCGCTTGGGATCGCGCCACAGGGGAAGGTGAATGTTGGTGAAAGGGATGCCGGCATCGTAGCCGATGCGGCTCATGATCAGATGATCTCCGACCAAGAGAGTGTTCTCCATGGAGCCGGAAGGAATGACGCGAGCCTGTCCGAGAGTGCCGTTGACGAGCAGGAAGACCAGGCCGATCCAGAACCAGGCGAGGATCTCGCTTTTGACTTTGGCGCTCATGGAGGTGCCGGATTCTTTTGCGGGTGCGGCGTTTCTGGATTTTGCTTTAATTCCGTCAGTTTTCACGATTCACCTTACCTCGGGGGATGCACTTTTTCGCTATGTCTGAACTAATTTGGACTGTCCGGGCTAAAGCCCGGCCACTACAAGGGCTTGGCTACAGGTTTCAGGTTTCATGTACTACCGTTACCGGCTCGATTGTCTTTCCGTTTGAAGAGCTTTCGCGGACTTCCAGTTGCACGAGGTCCGTCGGGTAGTTGCCGGTGTAACAGGAGGTACAGAATTTGCCTTGGGTATCGTTCACGGAACGCTTCAGGCCATCGAGGGAGAGATAGCCCAGGGAATCGGCGCCCAGGTATTGGCGGATTTGCTCGGGCGAGTTGGAAGAGGCGATCAGCTCTTCTCGGGTGGGCGTGTCTACGCCGTAGTAACACGGTGAAATCGTGGGCGGGCAACTGATGCGCATGTGGACTTCCTTGGCGCCGGCATCGCGCATCATGCGGACGAGCTTGCGGCTGGTGGTGCCGCGGACGATCGAATCGTCGACGAGGACGACGCGCTGGCCGGCGACGAGTTCGCGAACGGGATTGAGCTTGAGCTTGACGCCGAAATTGCGGATGGCTTGCGACGGCTCGATGAAGGTGCGGCCGATGTAGTGATTGCGGATGAGGCCCATGCGGAAGGGAATTTTGGATTCGAGCGAATAGCCGATGGCGGCGGGGACGCCGGAGTCCGGGATGGGGACGACCATATCGGCTTCGACAGGATGTTCCTGCGCGAGGAGACGGCCGAGCATTTCGCGGGAGTGGGTGACGGAGCGGCCGAAGATAATACTGTCCGGGCGCGAAAAGTAGACGTGCTCGAAAATGCAGTATTGGTGCGGCTTCGGCGGACTGAAGCGGATGGACTCGATGCCGGAGCGGGAGATACGAACCATTTCGCCGGGTTCGACTTCGCGGACGTAGGTGGCGTCGAGAAGATCGAAGGCGCAGGTTTCGCTGGCGACGACCCAGGCGTCCTGGCCGTCGGGTGAAGGAAGTTTGCCGAGGACGAGAGGACGGAAGCCGCGGGGGTCGCGGACGGCGTAGAGTTCGTCGTGGGTGAGGACGAGTAGCGAGTAGGCACCTTCGACTTGATTGAGCGCGTCGCCGAGTGCGCCGGAGAGATTGCGGGCTTGCGAGCGGGCGATGAGATGAACGATGACTTCGGTGTCGCTGTTGGTCTGGAAGATGGAGCCGCGATGCTCGAGCTTGCGGCGCCAGTCGGCGGCGTTGGTGAGATTGCCGTTGTGGCCGACGGCGATTTTGCCCTTGTTGCAATCGATCATGATGGGCTGGGCGTTGAGGATGGCTTTATCGCCGGCGGTCGAGTAGCGGGTGTGACCGATGGCGCTGTGGCCGGGCAGCTTTAGGAGGACGCTGGGGATGAAGATTTCTTCGACTTCGCCCATCGCGCGGTGGACGTTGAGGTCATGGCCGTCGCTCGAGACGATGCCGGCGGATTCCTGGCCGCGGTGTTGCAGCGCGTAGAGACCGAGGTAGGTGAGATTGGCCGCTTCGGGATGACCGAAAACGCCGAAGACACCACACTCGTCGTGGAAGTGATCGTCGCTAATGTAATCAGTATTCATGCTGCAAGCTCAGACCGTAGGGAGCGATTGCTCGCTCGCGGGGAACAGGACCACACTAACCCGCCAAAGCTAATCACCGTCACAATTGCAGCCGCCCACCTATCCACAGTTATCGAAAACCAGGCACGTCGCAAAGCCTCAGGAGCCGAGGCCACGACTAAAGACCAGCAGCTGGAGACTCCAAAGGCAAGCCTGCAGACGGCGGGCGACCAGCTCTTCCTGAATACTGTGCCAATCGTGGCGAGTACAGCTACCGCGGAAATCCCCCCCAACAGCCACTCATCCGAACCGCGGACTGCGGGCACAGGTGGTTTGTTCAGGATTTTGCGAACGATAGCAGTGAACGCTTCGTCCATAACAAAAGAGTAGTAGGCGATAAGCCCGTAGCCGATCGCGAGTCCCCCTAGCATCAGTGCGACCATGATCTGCCTTCGCGGAACGTTCATTGGTTCCTGCCAGTGACTGCGCGTTCTAGCGAGTTGGCCCAGGCATCCCTGAGGGCCGAAACATCGGACTGGACAACCGTATGGCCCTTGTATTCGATGCGGAGAGAGTCCTCACGGGTGACTTTGCCGATTTCGTGAGCGCCCACACCGTATTGTCTCGCAGTGGCGCGCAGAGCGGCAAGTTTTCTGGGGGAGACGGAGACGATGGCGCGGGCGCCGGATTCGCCGAACAGGGCGTATTCGGCGGAGGCGTTTTCGGGGAGGGTTATTGCCGCACCGAGGAGGGGCGGGGCAAGCCCCGCCCCTGGAGAGGCAAAGCAGGATTCGGCTAGGGCTACGGCTGCGCCGCCGTCGCTTAGGTCGTGGGCGGATTCGATGGTGCTTGCGGCGGCGAGGGCTACGAGGCAGTCGATCAACCATTTTTCGGCGCCCAGTTCGATTGACGGGGGTTCGCCTCTGACGATGCCCGCGATTGTTTTGGAATATTCGGAGGAGGAGAATTCGCGGCGGCGGGCGGACGGCAGAGTAGCGTGCTGACCGGCACCGGAAGAGTTGGCGCCGTTCAGCAGGACGATGATGTCGCCTTCGTGGCGGAAGGCGATTTTGAGGACTTTGGAGGAGTCGTCGAGAATGCCGAGGATGCCGATCACGGGCGTCGGGTAGATCGATTTGCCGAGGGTTTCGTTGTAGAAGCTGACGTTGCCGCCGGTGATGGGCGTGCCGAGGGCGGTACTGGCTTCGCCTATGCCGTCGATGGATTCGGAGAATTGCCACATGACTTCGGGCTTTTCAGGGCTGCCGAAATTGAGGCAGTTGGTGGCGGCGATCGGACGCGCGCCGGAAGCGGCGACGTTGCGAGCGGCCTCGGCGACGGCGTGCATGGCCCCGACTTTGGGATTGAGGAAGCACCAGCGGCCGTTGCCGTCGGTGGACAGAGCAAGCGAGCGCATCGTTTTTCCACCGGGGCCGTCCTTCTCCGATTCCTTGATGCGGACTACGGCGGCATCGCTGGCGCCGGGGCCGGCGAGGGTGTTGGTGCGGACGCTGGTGTCGTACTGCTCGGTGATCCAGCTTTTCGAGGCAATGGTGGGGGAGGCGAGAAGCTTTTTGAAATTGGCGGTGAGGTCGGTTTTTTCGGGCGCAAACGGGAACCAGTCTTTATCGGACTCTACGCGCGGCGCGGGACTGGTCATGGGGCGATTGTAGACGGGGCCTTCCTCGGCGAGGGGATGCGCGGGAATTTGCGCGACAATTTTGCCGTGATCTTTCACGACGAGCAGGCCGCCGGCTGTGACTTCGCCGACAACGGTGGAATCCAGGCCCCACTTTTTGAAGACCTCGAGGACTTCTTGTTCGCGGCCCTTCTGGGCGACGAGGAGCATGCGCTCCTGGGATTCGCTGAGCATGATTTCATAGGGGCTCATGCCGGTTTCGCGTTGCGGAACCTTGGCGAGATCGATTTCGATGCCGGTGCCGCCGCGGGAGGCCATTTCGCAAGTGGAGCAGGTGAGGCCGGCGGCGCCCATATCCTGGATGGCGACGATGGCGCCGGTTTTCATGGCTTCAAGGCAAGCTTCTAGAAGAAGCTTTTCCGTGAAGGGATCGCCGACTTGCACGTTGGGGCGCTTTTGCTGCGACTCTTCGGTGAATTCGGCAGAGGCGAGGAGCGAAGCGCCGTGGATGCCGTCGCGCCCGGTTTTTGCGCCGACGTAGATGACGGGATTGCCGAGGCCCTTGGCTTTGGCGAGGAAGATGTCTTCTTTGCGGGCGATGCCGAGGGCGAGAGCGTTGACGAGGGGATTTTGGCAATAGCAGGGTTCGAAGGCCACTTCGCCGCCTACGGTGGGGACGCCGAAGCAGTTGCCGTAGTGGGCTATGCCGCGGATTACGCCGTCGAGAATGCGGCGATTGGCGGCGGTTTCAGGTTCGGCGGAGTTTTTGCCAGGGACGATTTCGCCGAAGCGGAGGGAATCGAGAATCGCGATGGGGCGGGCGCCCATGGTGAAGATGTCGCGGAGGATGCCGCCTACGCCGGTGGTGGCGCCTTGGAACGGTTCGACGTAACTCGGGTGATTGTGGGATTCGATTTTGAAGGCGGCGACGAGGCCGTCACCGATGTCAACGACGCCGGCATTTTCGCCGGGACCCTGGACGACTAGTTTGCCGCGCGTGGGGAGGCGTTTGAGGTGGACTTTGCTGGATTTGTAGGAGCAGTGCTCGCTCCACATGACGGAGAAGATGCCGAGTTCGGTGATGTTGGGATCGCGGACAAGGATTTTCTGGATGCGGGCGTATTCCTCGCGGGTGACGCCGTGTTCGGCGGCGATTTCGGGAGTGACTTTGATTTCGGTTAGGGTGGTGGCCATTTTTATGAGTTTTTCAATTCGCAGAGGGAACGATTTGTCGTGCCCCTACAGGATCGTTTGTGCTTGTTGATCGGGCAGACAGGCAGGAGTGACTGTGCCACAGGATTTGGCGGGTGCTCACGCGGTGGCCTTGGCTGCGCCTACTAGTGCTTCCACCATGGAACCCAGAATGACGAGGCCGTCTTCGGAGTTCAGGGCGGATTCAACCGCGCGCTCGGGGTGCGGCATGAGTCCGGCTACGTTGCGCTCGCGATTGCAGATGCCGGCGATGTTGTTCATCGAGCCGTTGGGATTGCCGGTGGTGTCGTCATTGCCGTCGGGCGTGGTGTAGCGGAAAAGAACCTGGTGATTTTTTTCTAGCTCGGCGAGCGTGTCCGGGTCGCAATTGTAGTTGCCGTCGCTGTGGGCGATGGGCAGTTTCAGGATCTGACCTTTTTGGGCGGCGTTGGTGAAGGGGGAGTTGGTGTCTTCGACGCGGACGTGAACGTGGCGGCAGATGAAGCGGAGACCGGAGTTGCGCATCATGGCGCCGGGGAGGAGGCCGGCTTCGAGAAGGATCTGGAATCCGTTGCAGACACCGAGGACGAGCCCGCCGTCTTTTGCGAATTTGGAGATCGCGTTCATCACGGGAGAAAAACGGGCGATGGCGCCGGTGCGGAGATAGTCGCCGTAGGAAAAGCCGCCGGGGAGGAGCAGGACGTCCGAGTTTTGGAGGTCTTCGGATTGGTGCCAGATGAATTCGACGGGCTTTTGGAGGACGTGGCCAATGGCGTGGAAGGCGTCGTGGTCACAGTTGGACCCGGGAAAGACTACGACTCCGAATTTCATGGGCACCTCCGGGGAGTGATGCGGGAAGATTCATTTTAGCACAGAGACGCGGTGAGATTCGGTCGGGGATGAAATCGCGATTGGGTGCCGGAGCATGCGTTGAGGTCCTTCAGACATCCCCGGTAAACCCGAACGGAGATGTCCTCTGGATGACAAGCGCTTGGTGGGAGCTTGAGGTTTTTAGCAGAGATTTCGTTCAGGTGGTTGGAGTTGGAACCGCAAAAGTGGACGATCTGCTTCCGCACTCAAAACGGTCAGCGGCGTTTTTTGCGGGGCTTCTTTTTTGGATGGTGAGGAGAGGTGGCGGAGAGTTCGCGGCGTTTCCTGGCGGCCCAGTTGGGCTTGGTGGACTGGCGGCCTCGGGCTATGCCGAGGGCGTCGGGGGGAACGTTTCTGGTGATTACGGAGCCGGCGGCGATATAGGCGCCGTCGCCGAGTTTTACAGGAGCGACCAGGACGGAGTCGCTGCCGACGAAGACTCGGTTGCCGATTGTGGTGGGATGTTTGCTGAAACCGTCGTAGTTGCAGGTGATGGTGCCAGCACCGATGTTGGATTTGCTGCCGACTTTGGCGTCGCCGATGTAGGAAAGATGCGGAGCCTTGCTGCCTTCGCCGATGGTGCTTTTCTTGATTTCGACAAAATTCCCGACGCGCGCACCTTTGAGGAGATGGGATTCAGGGCGCAGGCGGGCGAAGGGGCCGAGGACGACTTCCGATTCGAGGCGGGAGGAGTCGATGACGCAGTGAGGCTCGACGAGGACGTTGTCGCCGAGCGTGGCGTCGCGAAGGACGCTGCCGGTGCGGATGGTGCAGCGGGCGCCGATTTTTGTTTTGCCGAGGAGCTGGACGGTGGGCTCGAGGATCGTGTCTTCGCCGATGGTAACGTCGGGATCGACCAAGACGGTTTCGGGCAGCTGGATGGTGACGCCGTCGCGCATGAGCTGATCGCGCTTCCATTCGCGGAAGGTGCGGTCAACGCCGGCGAGATCGGCACGGGTGTTCGAGCCGAGGGCTTCGCGGGGATCGGGCGCGATTTCGGCGAGGACGGTTTCGCCGCTGGAGTTGAGGACGGACATGGCGTCGGTGAGATAGATTTCGCGATGCTTGTTGTTGGGTTTTACGTGGGCGAGCGCGGGCCAGAGTTTGGCGGCGGTGAAGCAGTAGATGCTGGAATTGATTTCGTTGAGTTCGCGCTGATCGGGAGTGAGCTCGGATTCCTCGATGATGGCGGCAACGGCGTCGCCGGATTTGCGGAGGATGCGGCCATAGCCCGCCGGATCAGCGAGGACGGCGGTGAGGATGGTGGCGGCGGCGTTGCCGGTTTTGTGTTTCTGGAGGAGGGCGCGAAGAGTCTCGGTGCGGACGAGTGGGGCGTCACCGGGAAGCACGATGATGTACCTGGCGTTGCCGATGGCGCGTTTGGAAACGAGCAGGGCGTGACCGGTGCCGTTTTGCGGCTGCTGCAAAACGGTTTCTGCACCGAGAGGTTCGACGACAGCGGAAACTTGTTCGGCCTGGTGGCCGACGACGGCGATGATTTTTTTTGCATGAAGCGGCAGGCAGGCGCGGACGACGTGATCCGCGAGCGGGCGGCCACCGGCATGGTGGAGGACCTTTGCGAGGCTGGATCTGAGGCGGGTGCCTTTGCCAGCGGCGAGGATGAGGACAGCAACGTCGTGATTGGACATGGCCAGAGCATTGTCCATTGGACGCGCAGTTTTGACAATGCGGGGATCTAGGGATCAGCCAGAGCGCGTGGCTGCCAATCCGGAAAGGGTAATAGACGAGGTGGCAAAACTAGGCTAGAGTCCACGCCAAGATTCGGTGCCAGGGCCGGGGTAGCTCGGCACCGAGGGAGAAACAGAAGACAATGAAATGTCCCTATTGCGGCGAAATGATCGAGGATGGATCGCAATTTTGCGCTAGATGCGGTAACCGGTTGGTTTCGGCGGCGGCGGTGGCCGGAACGCCGGGAACGGCATACGCACCGACTGGAGCGGAAACGACGAGTGGCAAGGCGATCGCAAGCCTGGTGATGGGAGTTTTGGTGTTCATCCCGTTTTCGGCGGTTGCGGCGATCATCCTGGGCCACCTGGCGCTGTCGGAGATTAGGAAGAGTGCCGGCAGGCTGAAGGGCCAGGGACTGGCCACGGCCGGGCTGATCCTTGGATATGCGGAGATCGCGTTGATCCCGGTGATTTTGATCATCGCGGCGATTGCCATACCGAATCTCTTGCGGGCGAGGATGGCTGCGAATGAGGCTTCTTCGATCGGAGTGCTCCGAACCTACAACAGGGCGATCGTCTCCTACGCGGTGGCCTGCCCGAACCAGGGGTATCCAGTTTCTGCGGTAAACCTTGGACCGGGAGCTGGAAATTGCGACGGGGCAAATCTGGTGGATCGCGCTCTGGCCGGACCCATGCCGAGGAAGAATGGATACCTTTTCCGCTACGAACCGGGAGTGCCGGATGCGACTGGAAAGGTGATGTCGTACACGATTACGGCGGACCCGATCGAAGAGCGCACAACTGGGATACGGCATTTTTTTGTGGACGAAAGTGGCGTGATTCGGATTGAAAAAGGACACGCGGCCGGCGCGGAGAGTGAACCGCTGCAGTAAGCGTTCCGGGCGGAAAACTAGGTACTCAGTCGGCCGAAGCAGGTGTCGCGAACTCGGGGGTGCGGTGCGATCTGGCGGAGGCGTGTTGGGCGGTGCTGATTTCCCAGGCCGAGGGGTCGGCGAGAAGGCGGCTGACGAGTTGGGTGTGAAGCGAATGGCCGGCTTTGCGGGCTTCGACTCGACCGAGAAGCGGGAGGCCTACCAGGGCTAAGTCACCGATCAGGTCGAGGGCTTTATGGCGGCCGAATTCGTCGGGATAGCGGAGGGGGCCATTCATTACGCCGTCTTTGGTGAGCACGATGGCGTTATCGAGAGAGCCGCCGCGGATCAGGCCCATGGCGCGGAGCGGTTCGATATCGGATTCGAAACAGAAGGTGCGGGCGCGGGAGAGAACCTGGCGGAAGGAGTCGGGGTTGACGAGCAGCTCGACTTGCTGCTGGCCGACGAGCGGATGGGGAAAATCTACGTAGCAGCGGACGCGGAATTCGTTGGCGGGATAGATGCCGATGCGGCGGCCGTCTTCGAGGACCTCGACGGGTTTGAGGACGCGGAGGTAGCGGCGCTTGCGGCGGAGACGACGGAGGCCAGCCTGATCGAGGAGTTGGAGGAAAGGCTCGGCGGAACCGTCGAGGATGGGAATCTCGATGTTGTCGAGGTCAATGAAGATGTTGTCTATGCCGTAGGAATAGGTGGCGGCGAGCAGGTGCTCGGTGGTGGAGAGGAGGACACCCTGCTTCATGAGGCTCGTGGCATAACTGACGCGAGCCACGTTGTGGCCGTGGGCTTCGATCGGGAAATCGTCAAGATCCACCCGGCGGAAAACGATGCCGGTGTCCGGAGGAGCGGGGAGGAGCCGGAGGTGGGTGTGAACGCCGGTGTGGAGACCCACACCCTGGGTTTCAACCGGGCGATGGATGGTAGATTGAAACATAGAATTCCTTACCTAGAGTAGCACATTGTCGGCCAAACAGAATTTGCTTTGTGCTTTGTATTCAATGAGATATGGGGATGTTGAGAGAGGGATTATCGTTGCCTGTGGTAATCAGGCAACAGAAGTGGGGATTGGCGTGTCTCGGGCGCATCGTGGCGGCCCCGGGTTAATCGGAAGGCGTAGGGTATCCAAGTGGCGCTCTGCCGCGTCCTAACAGAATGGTATACTCAGAAATCGCTTTCAAAGAGCTTCAAGAGGATGGTGCGGAATGAATCGTCTGACGCGCTACAGCATTCTAGCGGCTTCGGTGTTGATTGTCGGCTGGGTGGGAATCGGCCATGTGCTGGGCCGGACCACGAATGACAGCAACGCGTACAAGTCGCTGGTGGTGTATGGCGAGGTGCTGCAGCGCATTCAAAACGATTATGTGGACGAACCGAACATGCACCTGGTGACGGCGGGGTCGCTGCACGGGTTGCTCGAGTCGCTCGATTCAGAATCGAGCTATTTGACGCCGCGAGAGTACACGGAATACCAGCAGAAGCTGGCGAATCCGGGGACGGGCGAAACGGGATTGAACTTGAGCAAGAGATTTGGCTACATCATTGTTACTTCGGTGATGCCGGAGAGTTCGGCGGAGAAGGCCGGGCTGCACAGCGGAGACATTCTAGAATCGGTGGCGGGATTTACGACACGGGAAATGTCGGTGGGGCAGGCGAAGAATTTGCTTGCGGGGCAACCGGGAACTGCCGCGAAGGTTGGCGTGATCCGGCGCGGAAAGACGGACCCGGAGGAAGTGGACGTGGTACGCACGAAGATGCCGGAGGCCAAGCTGCAAGTGCAGAAGGTGGACAACGACACGATTGCGATCCGGTTTTCGACGCTGAACCCGGGGCGGAAGGAAGAGTTGCGCGGGAAGCTGCAGGAAGCGGAAAAGCAGGGCGTGAGCAGGGTGATCCTGGACGTGCGGGACTGCGGGCGGGGACAGACGTCGGAAGCGATTGAAATCGCGCGGCTGTTTGTGTCTTCGGGAACGCTGACGAAATTGCACGGGCAGACCATTTCCGAACAGATTTTTAACGCGGAGCCTAGCAAGGTGATCTGGAAAGGCCCGGTTTCGGTGCTGATGGACGGAACGACGACGGGCGCGGCGGAAGTGCTGGCGGCAGCGATTGCGAACACCAAGCGCGGCGATCTGGTGGGAGACCGGACGTTCGGGCTGGCTTCGGAGCAGAAACTGATTCCGCTGGACGACGGGGCGGCACTGATCCTGACGGTCGGGAATTTTTCAAACGCGGACGGGAAATCGATTTTGGATGAAGGCGTGACGCCCACGGAAGTGGTGCGCGCGGCGGCTTCGAGCGAGACAGATGACGGTGAAGATGTGGCCGCGACCGGCGCGCAGAAAGAGCCTGCTCCGGGGCCGCGCCCGCTTTCGGCTGACGATCCTGTTTTGCAAAAGGCTCTGCAACTTTTGAAGAATCCCGCGAAGAAGGCCGCTTAAGGCATAGTGGCCCCTAGGAACTTCCGAACCATACACAAATTTCTGTTTTTCGTTCTGGTATGCGCAGCCGGCGCGGGTGTGTGGATGGCGGGCTGCGACAAGATTGCCTCGAAGTTCCGCTCCAGGACAAAAACCCAACCTGCGAAGCCGGCGCGTGTGGCCCGGCGCGCGCCCACTACAGCTGTTTCCGGGCCGAGACTGGCGATCATTCTGGATGATCTCGGGAACGACCGGCAGGCGGCGGACGCTGTCTTTGCTTTAGATTATCCGCTGACAATTTCGGTGCTGCCTTATCACGCGCATTCGACGGAGATTGCAGAGGAGGCGCAGCGACGGGGGCTCGGAGTGATGCTGCATCTTCCGATGCGGGCGGTGGCCAATGAACGACCGGAGGCGCACCAATTGGAGGCGGGGATGAGCGGCGAGGAAGTGGCGCGGGCGCTCGGTGGGATGCTCCTGAGCGTGCCGACGGCCAGTGGAGTGAATAATCATGAAGGTTCCCTAGCTACGTCGGATGCGAAATTGATGAGGGAATTGATGCCGCTGCTGAAGCAGCGAGATCTGTTTTTTGTGGACAGCCGGACGACGGCGGCTACGGTGGCGTTTGAAGAGGCGGAGCGGGCGGGAGTGCGGAGTGGATTCCGGAATGTTCCGTTTTTGGATGACGTCGAGGATGTGGGGGCGATACGGAAGCAGTTGGAATTGGCGTTTCGCGGGGCCAAGGAGAAGGGGGCGGCGATTGCGATCGGGCATCCTCATGCGGAGACATTGCGGGCCTTGAAAGAGGAGTTGGCACGGGCGGAGGAAGAGGGGGTGCATTTGGTTTTTGTGTCGGAGTTGGTGAAGTAGCGGAGGAGAGGGATCGGGGCGTGCTTGAACGAAGGGTTGGTCTGATGGTTTAGACCGGATCAGCCGGAGCTTCCCTCGGAAAGCGGGAGTGAGGCGGCGGATTCCGTCGCTGTGTTCCTCTTTGGGAAGAGCCACATGACGACGAGGAATTGGAGGCCCATGGTCAGGAAGCAGAAGATGCTGCCTTCAGGGCCGACGGATCCGCCGGTGAGCCACTTGGGGCCGTGGAGAGTGGAACTCGAAAGATGGCCTTCCATAAACGTGCCGCTGTTCGGGACGGAGAAGAGATAGGTTTCGCCCCAGTCGAAGCTGGCGTGAAGGCCGACGGCGTACCAGAGACTGCCGGTGCGATAAAGCGTGAATGCAAAAAAGATGCCGACAAGAGCGACACTGGCCGCGCCCACCGGACCCTCACCCTGATTGTGCAGGTGGACAGCGCCGAATCCCAAAGAAAGAACGAGAGCGGCGGGCCAAAAGCCGACACCGTCCGCCAAAGTAAATTGCGTGTATCCGCGAAATGCGAACTCCTCGAACAATCCCACGGCGGTGAAAAGCGCCAGGTGGAGCAAACCCCAGATCACCATGCCTCTAGGAGACAACGCCAGGCTTCCGAAGGAATATCCGCCGAAGGCGGCGATGAGCCCGATAAGCAGAGAAATTTCCGCGAGTCCCAGCAACATGCCGGACCAGAATTTCCTGCCAAAGGCTTCGGCAATGGGAAGTCCATACTCACCAGGAGGACGGCGCTCGATTCTGGACATGATCAGCGCGGCACCGAACACAAGGCAGAAATTCAGCGTGTCTACTAACAAGAAATCTGATGGGATTTCCGGATTGAATGGAACCGGATGGAACCTCTCTAGGATGGAATTAACTGCGGAGCCCAGAACGAGGAGCAGAAGAAAGTAGATGAGCAAGCGCCAGCCTGTTCGAAGGCCCCGATCGTTGAACAGAACGGGATTGCGGCTGGGGGGAGTCGGCAGGATGGACGGAAGCGGCCCTGCACATTCCGGGGCGCTGGGATTTTGCGGGGCGAGATTTTCCATTCTGGTTCCTTAGGACAGATTCGACGGGTGAAGTTGCGCGAAAGACAGGTCCCGCACGAGCGGGCGTTAAGTCGACAACCTCCGTTCCTAGTTACGGGGATCCCCTCGGAAATGTTGCATTGTCCGCTCGAGGGAGAGTATAACCTGCGAGAGGCGGGAGACTGGTTAGAAATCTCCCGGGCGCGAGGCCCGATTGAAAGCTGCCCGAACACCACCAAAACTGATTGCCGGCAGGTTGGCGCTGGATTTTGCCAACCTGGTTCCTGTGGCCCATGACCTTTCCTGGACGGAGTTTGTGGAGTTTCTCGTGGATTCGAGGGTGGTGAGCGGAGAGCGTGGGATGCGGCTGGAAACGCTGGAGGGGAGCGAGCCGGGGGCGGTGGATGCGGTACTGCTGAAGATTTTGCGGTTGCGGGAGTGCGTCAGGGCGGTGTTTTCGGCGGTGGAGGAGGGGCGGGAGTTTCCGAAGGCGTGGGTGGCGCCGATCAATGAGATTTTGCAGGTAACCGAAGGGCACGACGAGGTGGTGGTCCGCGAGGGGCGGTGGCGACTGGAGTTCATTGGGAGGGAGAGCGGGCTCGAGTGGTTGCTGGCGGCGATTGCACGGTCAGCGGCGGAGTTGATTGTGGAGGGACAGAATGCGCCGGTGAAGCGGTGTTCGAATGCGGGGTGCCGGTTGTTTTTCTATGATAATTCGCGAACGAGGAGGAGGAGATGGTGTTCGATGGCGGTTTGCGGGAATCGGCATAAGGTGGCGGCGTTTTTGAAGAGGAAGGGAGGGAGATAGAGGAGTGCTTGGTGGAGGTGGGCATTCCGCGAGGAATACGTGATTGCAGTATTTGAAATTGAGGTTCGTCGGGCATCCTCACCAGATGCCCTCAAACGGACCAGCCTTCTTACTTGGGTGGATGGGGGAAGTTGTGGGCAAATTGGAGGCGGTCGTTTAGCGGCGGATGGGAGTAGAGCCAGAAGACGATGAACTTTGGGGGGTTGGGGTCGTCGAGGTCTTCTTCGCCGAGGACCTGGAAGGAATGGGCGGCTACTTCGTTGGGATCGGGGAAGAGGCCTTGGATAAGTTGGAGGCCGTAGGCGTCGGCGGCGTGTTCCTGCATGCGGCTGAAGGCATTGCCGATGGGTTCGCCAGAGAAGCTCATGACGTTGAGGACGAGGAGCAGGGCGCCTAACGCCGCCCAGTCCGATTGCCCGCGAATTCCCCAAGCGCTGCCCCGACGCGCGAGCATCCAGTCGAGCGCGCGATAAGCGAGAAATAAAGCGAAGAACAGCAACGCGAGGAAATACGCGAAGCCCTTCGCGACGTGGCCGAGCACGTAGTGCCCCATTTCGTGGCCGACGATGAACAGGAGTTCCTCGGGCCTGGTTCGCCTGATGGAGGTGTCCCAAATGACAATGCGCTTGGAGGCGCCAAGACCGGTGACGTAGGCGTTGATGGCGTTGGTCTTGGCGCTGGCTTCCATGAGAAACATGCGCTCTGGAGGAATGGGGATGCCGGCGCGGCGGGAGAGCAGGGCGATGGATTGGACAAGCTGCGGCTGGGTTTCCTGGAGCGGACGAAATTTGTTGAAGAGCGGGTCTACATACCACGGTGCGATGAGTCCAAGGAAGAGAGAGAGCGGGATGGCACCGAGCCAGGCGAAGAGCCACCAGCTTCGCGGCTTGGAGCGAATCAGCGCGAACAGAAGGGTGACGACAAGGAGCGCGAGCGCGATTTCCAGGAGTTCGGCCTTGGCCCAATCCCAGAACCAGGAGCCCCAAGGCTGGATGGATTGCTGGTAGTAGAGAGAGAGGTGGTGCCAGTAAAGGTTGATCGGAAGATGCAACAGCCCGAGGGGGACGAACAGAGCGGGGACAAAGAGCACCGCCTGCAGGGAATGGCCACGGGTGCGGGATTCTGCAAAGTCGCGGAGTTTGGCGATGAAGCCGGAGCGGAGAAGAAACAGGATGACCGCGAGGTTCCACAAGACGGAGAGAAAATAGAGGCGGTATCCGGCGCGCGAGTAGGCGATGGCTTTCTGGTATTTTTCGGGAGAGAGGTGGTAGGTGGTGGTGGAGTTTTGGGTGGGTGTAACGGAGGCGGGCTGGGCGATATCTTGAGGAGTTGGAGGAGCGGTTTGGAGAGGAACCGCATGGCTGCTTGGAGCGGCAGATGAGAGAGAGATGACGAGGAGTGCGAGCCGGAGCAGGTCGAACCTGAGGCCAGGCGCCGCTAAGAAGTGCATGGGAAGAGTATAAAGGCGGACAGGTACCTGAGGGCAAGGGCCGGGGTGATTTGCAGATAGGCGGCAGAGACGGAGAGGGAAATTGTGCCCCGGGACGCGGGGGCGTATGCTGCCTGATGAGAGCCCAAAAGAGGCAGGAGGCGGAACAATGAAGAACCGGAAAAGGGTGTGCGTCTCCGCAATATTGCTTGCGGCGTGCCTGGTGTGGATGCCCAATGCGCGGGCGCAGAGCGATCAGGAGCAGTCCGTGGCGGAAGCGGCCCGGAAAGCGCGCGAGCAGAAGAAGACGGCGGCAAAACCGGCCATGGTGATTACGAACGACACGTTGAAGCCAGCTACGCCCGCAACGGTGCAGCAAGCAACCGCGACGACAGAGAGCGTTCCCGGGACGGACGCGACTGCGGGTGGCGGCACGACCTCGACCACGGACGCCGCTGCGCCCGGCGGCTCACCGGCAGCGAGCGGCGCCGCGACTGACGGGGCAAGTGCAACGCAACCGGCGAAGGGGCCGTCTGAAAGGGAAATCGCCGAGAAGAAGGCGAAGATCGAGCGATTGAAGCAAGAAGTGGCCGAGAAAGCAAAAGAGGTTGACCTCGCGCAGCGGCTGCTGGCGCTCGAGAATGAGAGCTATTATTCGCGGCCGGATTTTTCGAAGGACCCGGACGGAAAAGCGAAGCTGGACGCGATGCAAAGCGATCTGGCGCAAAACAAGGACCAACTTGCGCAGCTAAAGGCCAAGCTCAGGGAATTGGCGCCCGACGCGGGCGAGAAGCCGGCGGCTCCCCAGCAATAACAGCACAAACATCGGATAAGCGAAGGCGGCGGATTACTGCGGGCCCAAAAATGATCGGCAGACCGGTCTTGGAATTGCCGATGATCACCACATTTGAATTGGCGCCAGTGGCCAGTTTTCCGTGGCTTGCGTTGTTGATGGTTGTGTTTGGCAGGACTTCCTCCCTTGCGAGTTCTGTTTTGGAACTTGACTGTTCTTGCTTCCACTGTCTATGAGGAGGGGAATTTCTTTCGGGCGCACGGAGAACGGGAAAGTGTCACCAAGCCGCCAGAGACTGGGGCGGGGGTTGCGGAGCCGAACGTTTTTCCACAGATTTCTTTCCCGACCACAAGCGATCGGGGTGGTTTCCTGTTGACGCCCCACGTGCACAGAGGGAAGATTCCTGAGTCCGCTCGGTCCGTTCAGCGAATTTCTGGCCGCCAAGGGGAGTTCACTTGCAAAAGAGTGAGCTGGAGGCCGCTGAGGGAGTTCAGAATGACCATGATGCCGGGCTCCACCGTTCAGTGTGTCAATCCACGATGTGAAGTAAAGGGGAATTGGATCAGGGCTGAAGCGAACGGCTCTGATCATTGCCCTGCGTGCGGGGAGGCGCTGCGCCACGTGCCGCCACCGCTGATGCCGAGAATGAGATTCCGCCCAAGACAAGCTGCGCCGCGTCCGTCCTTGCGTCCCCGCTAGCGGCGTGGGGCGAGGCAGGTAATTCCTCCTTGAGCGGGAGAAAGCCTCGAAAAAGCGAAGGGCCGGAAGCGCCAGCCTTCGGCCCTTTCGTTTGATTCTGACGGGAACTTTCTCTACTCGGACGGCCTCTATTCCACAGGAACATCCGCAGAAATTTGGTTTGAGAGCTTCTTGCTGAGAGAGGCGGAGGTGTGCCGTGGCGGAAACACGGGAACGTAGAGAGTTGATGAGTGAAGCAACGGCCCGTCCCGGAAGGCGGGCCCTACAAGATCGAACGATGACGGCAAGAGGCCAGCCAGGACTGGCTGGGCCACAGGAGAAAGGCGCCCGCCGCGGACGGCGGCCGCTGGGAAAGCAAGCGTGGCCGGAATCGTGCCGGGACGGAGATCAGGATTCGACAAGCCCTTTTTCCAGGAGTTCTTCGTCGCTTAGCCAGAGGTCGGGGATGTTGGCGGAGCCGAGGCGCAGGATGTCTTCGAGGGCGCCGCGAACTTCGCGGAGGCGGAAGTCCACACCGACTTTTTCGAGCATGTCGATGAGGGCTTGCGCGCCTTCGGCGAGCATGGGTTTTGGCCGGACGCCGGTGCGGGCGATCTGGTGATAGGAGACGATGTAGAAGGCGTTGGTGCCTGCGCCATGACGAACGATGTGCAGGAAACCCCGGGCCTTCAGGGGTTCTCTGGCTTGTCGCACTGCGACCGCGGCGCCGCTTGGGAGTGAGCTCATCGTGTGATCTCCTCGCCTGTGGCCCGCATCAGCTGCATCCGCTGGTGCTCCCGCAATTTTCGCATTTGTAACAAGCGCCGTTGGGCACCATCAACATGCCGCATTCAGAGCAGGTGGGCGCATCTTCCAGGGCGTTTCCCGGAGAGTACGTTCTGGTTTCGACGGGCGGCGCCGAACTCAGTACGGGAGCAATTGGCGCGGGTGCCGGGATGGAGGCGACGACGGTGCCTTCCATGGGAGCGCCGTTGAGCTTGAGGTAATCCGCGGAGATGAAGCGGCCGCCCAGCCAGCGCGCGATGTAATCGAGCACGGAAGTGGCGAAGCGGATGTTGGCGTTCGGAGTGATGCCGCTCGGTTCGAATCGGGTGTTGACCAGCTTGTTGACCAGCACTTTCAGCGGCACGCCGTATTGCAAGCCGATGGAGAGTGTGAGCGCCAGGCCGTCCATGACGCCGGAGAGCGTGGAACCTTCCTTGGACATCTTGATGAAGATTTCACCGGGCCGTCCGTCGGGGTACATGCCGACGGTGATGTAGCCTTCGTGGCCACCGACGCTGAACTTGTGGGTGACGGAGTTGCGTTCGACGGGAAGTTTTTCGCGCTGGGTGCGGGCGAAAAGTTCGCGCTGCACGGGCTCGGCGGCGGCGACTTCGACTTTCTTTTCGTCTTTCTTGTTGCCGGCGGCGTTGAGCGGCTGGGAACGCTTGGAGTTATCGCGATAGATGGCGACTGCCTTCAGACCAAGCTTCCAGGACTCGATGTAGGCGTCCATGATGTCTTCGATCGTGGAATCCTCGGGCATGTTGATGGTCTTGCTGATGGCGCCGGAGAGGAAGGGCTGGGCCGCCGCCATCATCTTGACGTGACCGCGCCAGGCGATGGAACGCCCGCCGGTGGTGGCCAGGGAGCAATCGAAGACGGGAATGTGTTCGGGCTTGACGAAGGGCGCGCCATCCATCTTGCCGTTGGCATCAATGTAGCTGACGATCTCGCTGGTCTGCTCGGGGGTGTAGCCGAGCTTCATCAGCGCGGCCGGCACGGTGTTGTTGACGATTTTGATGACGCCGCCGCCCACGAGCTTTTTATATTTGATGAGGGCGAGGTCGGGCTCGATGCCGGTGGTGTCGCAATCCATCATGAAGCCAATGGTGCCGGTCGGAGCGAGAACAGTGACCTGGGAATTCTTGAAGCCGTGCTTCTCGCCCTGGGCGAGAGCGGAATCCCAAGAGCTTTGCGCGCCCATGTAGAGATCGGACTGGACGTGATCGGGCTTGATGCCGCGCATGGCGTGGCGGTGCATGCGAATGACGTCGAGCATGGGTTCGCGGTTCACGGGATAGCCCGGGAATGGGCCCATGCGTTCGGCGACGCGGGCGGACTGAGCGTAGGCTTCGCCGCACATGAGGGCGGTGACGGCGGCAGCAACATCACGGCCTTCATCGGAGTCGTAGGGCAGGGCCATGGACATGAGCAGCGCGCCCAAATTGGCGTAGCCCAGACCGAGCGGGCGGAACTCGTGCGAGTTCCTGGCGATCTTGTCGGTGGGATAGCTGGCGTTGTCGACCAGGATTTCCTGGGCGGTGATGGTGACGTCCACGGCATGCGTGAAGGCTTCGACGTCGAAGTCGCCGTTGGGGCTGAGATACTTCATAAGGTTCAGCGAGGCCAGGTTGCAGGCGGTATCGTCGAGGAACATGTATTCGCTGCAGGGATTGCTGGCGTTGATGCGGGCGGTGGACTTGCAGGTGTGCCAGCGATTGACGGTAGTGTCGTACTGCATGCCGGGATCGCCGCAGTGCCAGGTGGAATCGGCAATCTTGTAGAGAAGCTCGCGGGCGCTGAGTTTTTCGTTGGGCTGGCCGTCGATGACGTTCTTGGTCCACCAGTCGCGATTGTCCTCTGCGGCCTGCATGAACTCATCACTGACGCGGACGGAGTGATTGGCATTCTGGAAGAAGATGGAGCTGTAGGCTTCGCCGTCGATCGAGGAGTCATAACCCTGTTCGATGAGGACGTGAGCTTTCTTTTCTTCCTTCACCTTGCAATCGATGAATTCGACGATGTCCGGATGGTCGATGTTGAGAATGACCATCTTGGCGGCGCGGCGCGTCTTGCCGCCGCTTTTGATGACGCCGGCGAAGGCGTCAAAGCCCTTCATGAAGCTGACCGGGCCGGAGGCGATGCCGCCGCCGGATAGGGTTTCCTTGCTGCCGCGGAGGGAGGAGAAATTGGTGCCGGTGCCAGAGCCCCACTTGAAGAGCATGCCTTCGGTGCGGGTGAGGCCCATGATGGATTCCATGCTGTCCTGAACGGAGTTGATGAAGCAGGCGGAGCACTGGGGCTTGGGCTGGCAGCCGACGTTGAACCAGACGGGGGAATTGAAAGCCATTTTCTGCTCGACGAGCAGGTGGGTTAGTTCGTCGCGAAACGCGTCGCGCGACGCGTTATCGGTGAAATAGCCGCCTTGTTCACCCCAATGGACGATGGTGTCGACAACACGGCTGATCAATTGGCGGACGGAGCCTTCGCGCTCGGAAGTGCCGGGCTTGCCGTGGAAGTATTTGCTGGCAACGATATTGGTGGCGGTTTGCGACCAGCCTTTTGGGACCTCGACATTTTCCTGCTTGAAGATGGTGGCGCCCTTTTCGTTGCCGATGAGGGCGGTGCGCTTTTCCCATTCGACCTTGTCGAAGGGAGAAACTTTTCCATCGGTGAAGTACCGTTCGAAAATCAGTCCGCTGGACACACTGGAAGTGTCCACCTGTTTTGAAGTCTCGACTGCTTTGCCATTCAATGCGTGCTTCACCGTAGCCATCCTGATTCCTCCCCGCAACAGGTTCCCGTGGTGCGAGCGGGGAACCATTCTATTTTACTCCCCTGACGAACAGGGGGTTACAAACCCATCTCGAAAACACAACTCGATTCCTGGTCAGGCTGGAAGGCGTCCCCCCGAGATCATCGAAAAAAACGAATGCACTGCCCGATGCCGGTGGAGTTCACACGGCCGAACAGCAGGCTCCACGCTTACCGACGACTGCGCGGAGAGGGTACTTCGCGCTCGTTTTTTGCGGTGATACCGGGCTGGAGCGTAGGGCAAAGCCGGACCAAGGCATGTCCCCGACCCGGTCCGTCTGGCGCTTCCACGTCCCCCGAATCTGGATTCGCAGTATCGGACTCGGAGGAGTTGGTGTCAAGAGAAAATCGCAAAATCTGGGGAAGGAATTTCCATGGCGTCTATATCTAGTGGTGGACTTTCCCGGGAGAGCGGAATCCCGGGATGGACGGAAGCGCAGGTTCCGGTACGGAAGTACTTTGAAATCAGGACTCTTAGATCATTCGTTCGGCGCGCGAGATCGCGTAATGTGGCGAGAGGCAGGAGTCCATCGGAGGGATGGCACACGTGCAAGTCGGGCGCTATCAAATTCTGGAAACACTGGGAACCGGGGCAAACAGCCGCGTGGTGCGCGGATTTGATCCGCTGATTGATCGTCCGGTGGCGATCAAATTACTTTCGCCGGAGCTTTCGCGCGGCGAGGCGCGGTCGCGATTTTTGCGCGAAGCGCGCGTGGTGGGAAAACTTTCGCATCCGTTTATTATCACGCTGCATGACATGGGAATTGAGGAGTCCACTTCGACTCCGTACCTGGTGATGGAGTTGGTGGAAGGGCAATCGCTCGAAAAAATTCTCACCAACGGCAGCGTGCCCTATCCGTCGGCGTGCGGGTGGGCGGCGCAAGTGGCGGTGGCGCTGCAAGTGGCGCACCGGCACGGGATCATTCACGGGGACGTGAAGCCTGCCAACATTCTGGTGACCAGCGATTCACGGACAAAATTGACAGACTTCGGCATGGCCCGGCTGGCGAGCCACGATAGGAAGGATACTTCCCTGCTGGGGACGCCAGCTTATTGGTGCCCGGAGCAGATCATGGGGCGGGCGCAAGATGCGCGCTCGGACATATTTTCGCTGGGAGTTCTGCTCTATGAAATGCTGACGGGGATTTCCCCGTTTGCGGCGGATTCGCTGCAGAAAGTTTGCAATCATGTGCTGTCGTCGCGGCCGCTGCCGCCATCCGAGGTCAATGCCTCGATTCCTGCGGCGCTCGATGAAATTCTGGCTAAGTGCCTGGCGAAGGATCCGGCGCAACGGATGGCTTCGGCCGAAGCGCTGGCGGAGCAATTGTATCCGCTGGCCCGGCGGAAGACGGTTGCGCCGGCCGTGGCGCCGGTGGTGGAGCAAACACTGCGCAACCGGGCTGCGCGGTTTTTGCGTTCGGCCTGAAGCCGCCGATCAAATTGTTACTTTCCAAGTTGCCGGATTCGACGCTTCCCTTCTTGCACTTCTTTTCAGGATTCCGGGGCTGAACTACGCTCGGGATTGTGTTTCGATCCTGGAATCCCTCTCAACCGGAAATCACTGACCTGATCGTCGAGCACGATCCGCGCACGCTGGAGCGCGTGAAGGTGCGCAAGCAGGACGTGCTGGATACTTTTTCGCGCTTCTCCAACCGCACGGCAATGCGCGCCGTTGAGCAGCTTCCCGAACGAGAAGGCTTCCTCGACGAGAAAGAGCTGGACCGGCACCTGCTGAAAGTCCATTGGGAGATGCAGCGGCTAGCGGAAGAGTTCTACCACGGGCACCGGGTGTGGGAACTTCTGCGCGTTGTGATTGCGTCCATTCGTGAAGCGGGTGTTCGTGAAACCATTCGCATCGTGGATGTGGGTTGCGGGATCGGTTATGTGATCCGGTGGATGGCAGCGAACATTCCGCTGGACAAGTACCGGATTGAACTGGCGGGGATGGATCTGAATTCCACGCTGATCAACGAGGCCAATCGGCTAGCGGGCGCGGAGGAATTGCCATGCCGGTTTCTGCAGGGGGACGCGTTTTCAAACGGACATTCCGGACATATTTTCACCTCCACAGGCGTGATACACCACTTTCGGGGGCCAGGGTTGCCGCAATTCCTCGGCCGGCACGAGCAGCCGGAGACGCAAGCGTTTCTGCATTTCGATTTTCAGCCGTGGTTGCTGGCGCCGGTTGGCGCTTGGTTGTTTCATTATCTTCGGATGCGCACGGCTGTGGCGCGTCATGACGGGGTGCTTTCCGCTGCTCGCGCGCACGATGGGCGGACGCTGAGGGAGGCGGCCCGCGAGGCTTTGCCTGAGTTTGCTTCGGGGATTTACGGCGCGAAGATCTGGAATACGCCGGCGCCGCGCGTTTTTCACACGCTCGTCGGCTTGCGGCGCCCGCTGGTCGAGGAATTCCGGCGGCAACTTGGGCGAAGGCGATCGCGGCTGGGAGAACTTCGTTGACGCTCCTGGCGTTGTACCTTCTGGCTTTGCTGGATGGGTTGCTCTGCGGCTTGCGGGCTTCGATGGGGCGGTGCGCGGTGATTGGGAAGAGAGGGTATTACCGGCGCGCGGCGTTCCAGGGAGTTGCGGGAGCGCAGCTGATCACTACGCTGGCGCTGGTGGCGTTGCTGCTGGTCGCGGCGACGAGTTCAGATCGCGCGGATGTTCGAGCGGATCTGGAAGGAGCGGCGCGGCGGATGCTGTGGGTGTTTGTTCCCTACGCGACGCTGGTGCTGGCTAATCTGGCGCTGCGGCTGGTTCCCTCAAATGATATCCGCAGCGCGACGAGCGTCTTCATGCTGGGGCCGCTTACGGCGATCCGGCCGTTGGTCATGATTGCCGGAGTGCTCTATGGAATCTTTCCCAGCCGCTTGCTGGAAACGCGGTTACTGGGAATGTTTGTGCTGTTGCTGATGTTGTCGCTCGAATATGCCTTGAATCGGCGTGCGGATCGCCGACAGGAGCGGGAAATCCGGCGGCTAATTTGAGCCGGGGAGCGCATGCGCGCGGGCTTCGAGAAGGAGAAAGGAAGATTGAACACCGAGGGCACGGAAAAAAACACAGGGGATAGAGAGAGGAACCAGCCAGCGTGCCTTGCGCCGGTGATTATTCGTAGCGGAGGGCTTCGACGGGGTCGAGCTTGGCGGCTTTCATGGCGGGCCAGACGCCGAAGATGAGGCCGATGCTGACGCTGACGACGATGCCCAGAACCGCGGCCCACACGGGCACGCTGCCGGGCCATTTGAGAGCCAGGCGGACCAGAAGAACGAGACCATTCACGAGAACGAGGGCGATGAGGCCTCCGAGGCCGGTGAGGGTCATGGCTTCAAGCAGAAACTGCCAGGTGATGTCCTTGCTTTTTGCGCCGATGGCTTTGCGGACGCCGATTTCGCGAGTTCGTTCGGTGACGCTGACGAGCATGATGTTCATCACGCCGACGCCGCCGATCAGTAGGCCGATGGCGCTGAGGACAACCGTGGCGATGGCGACTTTCCCGACGATATTGTGGAATTCCTTGATCTGCTCTTCGGCAGTGGCGACGGAAAAATTGTCCTTACCGTCGTAGGGAACGTTGCGGCGGCGGCGGAGAGCTTCGGTGATCTGATCCACCATCTGGTTGAGCATATAGGGCTGCGCCTGCACGCGAAAGTTGATTTCGTTGGCCGAAGGAAACGTCTTGCGAAAGGTGCTGAACGGAATCAGGACGCGACGGTCTTCGTCACCCATGCCGAAACCACCTTTGGGCTTTTCGACAACACCGATAACCTGGAAGCTGGAGCCGTCGATCATGACGTCTTTGCCGATAGGGTTGCCTTCGGGGAACAGCACCGGAGCAACATTTTCGCCGAGCATGACAACTTTTTCCTTGTGCAGGTCGTCTCCTTCGCTGATGAAGCGGCCGGCGAGAGTGGCGGCGTTGGCGTAGACGAGGCCGAAATTGGCCTGGACGCCGCGGAAATCAATAGCGGTGACTTCACCGGACTTGGTGCGGACGGAGTGAGCGACGTCCCAGTCGCTGGTGATAAACACGGTGACGTTTTTCACGGCGGGGCACCGTTCTTCGAGGGCGAGAGCGTCTTCAAGTGTGAGGGGCTTGCGCTGCCGCTCCTCAAGAGGCGGCGGGCCTCCGTGACGGCCCTGATCCCACTTGGTGACGAAGGCGGTGTCCGCGCCGAACTGTTTTACGTTTTCCTGGATTTGGGCGTCGAAACCGGTGATGAGGGCGGCGACGAGCATGATGACGCTGACGCCCAAAACGACGCCAAAAATCGTGAGGGCGCTACGGAGTTTGTGGGTGCGCAAGGCATCCATGGCCTGCCGGAGATTTTCGCCGTTTGCCTGAGGCATGGGTGCGCCTAGCTTTCCGCTCGAAGAGCTTCAATCGGATCGAGTTTTGCGGCCCGCATGGCCGGGAAGATTCCGAAAAAGAGTCCCACGGCCGTCGAAAGACAGAGCGAGAGGATGACCGCGGTAAGGGGCGTTTCCATGGGGAAGGAAAAAGTGGCTTTCACCAAAAAGACGGCGATATACGCGGTGAGGATGCCGATGAAGCCGCCGAAAGCGGCGAGCACGGCGGACTCGGTGAGAAATTGCAGGAGGATGTGCATTTTTCGGGCGCCAAGCGAGCGACGCAAGCCGATTTCGCGGGTGCGTTCGGTGACGCTGGCGAGCATGATGTTCATGATGACGATGCCGCCGACGACGAGGAAAACACTGACGAGAGCCATGGCCACGAAAGCGAGATTGCCAGTCAGGTCGTGCCACAGTGCCATGATCGAATCGGAGCCGAGGATGGCGAAATTGTCGGGAGCGTTGTAATCGAGATGGCGCCAGGCGCGGAGGAGCATGCGGGCTTCGTCCTGGCTGGCACTCATCATTTCAGCGTTGGGGGCTTGAATGAAGATCGCAATCCAATCGATCCCGCGTTGCCAACTCTTATGAAATGTGGCCATGGGGATGATCATGAAATTGTCTTGCGACTGACCAAAGGCGCTGCCGATGGCCTCGGCGACGCCGATTACTTCGTAGGAGTGGGTGCCGACGCGGATGGATTTCCCGAGGGGATCCACGTTGGGAAAGAACTTGGTGGCGAGGTCGGCGCCGATAAAGGCGACATCGGAGTGGTGCTCGTCATCGGCGGGGGTAATGAAGCGGCCTTCTGCGATGTTCAGGTTGCGGACATCGGCGAAATTCGGGGTAGCGCCCATGATATCGGTGTTTTCCATGATGATGTCGCCAACGCGGGTTTGGTTGTTGAGGTCCCCTTCGGCCGCAACAGCGCGGGCGAGTCGCATGCCATCCCGGAGGCGGCGGTAATCGTCCAGAGTAACCAGGGGGCGCTTTTGGGCTTTGATGAAGGCGTCGCGGCTGGTGATGATGCCGAAACGGTCGACGATGAAAACATTGGCGCCGAGGTTGGCGACGCGCTCGGCGACGTAGAGGTTGAGGCCGGCGATGACGCTCATGACGAAGACGAGGGTGGTGACGGCGAGGATGACGCCCAGAAGGGTGAGGAAACTCCGCAGCTTATGCGCGCGCAGGGCATCCAAGGAGAGCTTGAGGGTCTCGTAGAAGGTGACCCAGGCCTTTCTGACCCGTCCGAGCCGCGAGCGAGATTCCGCCACACGGCCCGCGAGCGGCGGGACGCCGGTCAAGCCATCCATGGGGGTGATGCCCAAACTGTGCTCCTGTATGCTTAGAGACGAACCACCCGGCAATTACGTTCCTTCGTTAGACGTTTTGGATGCGTATTTGCTTTCAGCCAGGGCGGCTATAATCTGAAAGAACCTCTATTGTAACCGGATGACGGAGGGGGCGAAGTGGAAATTGGCGGGCGGAGAATCGATCGAAGGAAGACTCCGGAGTTCTCGAGTAGCGTCCTAATGCGAACATTTGAAACAGGTTATGTGTGGATTCTGCGGGGATTGGCTATCGTTGCCCTGTTGCTCGGGACTTCGTGCTGCTTTGCCCAATCCCCACCGGCCGGGGACCCGGCCGACGGGGCTCCGCTAGGCAGTGGTGATCTGTTCGGCCGGGTGATCGCCAATCAGAAGCAGGTGGACGCGAACATGAACGTGTATGAGCGGGTGGAGCGGGTGGAGATTCGCAAGACGGGTGGCGATCTGAAACCGAGTGAGGTGAAGGTGTGGAAGGTGTTCCCGGCGGGCACGGGATTGAGCAAAATTCCGCTGACGGCGGAGGCGAAGCCGACTGGCGCCGAGAGTTACCGGGCAGCGCTGGAAAAACTGCAGGCGACGCTCGTCTGGGCGGCCGAGACAGGGCCCGCGCAACGGGAAGCTTATGCCAGGGTCGAGCGGCGGAAAAAAGAGCGGAACGACTTGATCGACACGACACGGAAAGCATTCCTGTTCACCAAGATTGGCGAGGAGCTGAGGAAAGACCGCGTGCTGGTCAAGTACGAGATGACGCGGAACCCCGCGTTCAAGCCGACGACACGCAATGAGATGCTGTTCACCAGGATCAGCGGCACGCTTTGGATCGACAAGGAAACTGCGGAGTTGGCGAAGATCGAAGGCCACGTTACGGACGATATTACATTGGCGCTGTTTCTGGCGAAGGTCTATCGAGGGAGTTATTTCATGCAGGAGTGGTACGAAATGGCGCCCGGCGTGTGGCTGCCGACCTACCAGCAGTACGACTTTGACGGGCGGAAATTCGTGGTGCCATTTTCGATCCACGAGCGGACGTTCTACACGCAGTACAGGCGCGTGGGGCCGCCGGGAGAGGCGGTCGAAGCGGTGCGTGGCGAACTGAACAAGCTCGGAGAAAATCGGGCGGACCCCTGAACCTTCGCTTGTTAGAATGGGTTAAATAGAACCAGGTCCAGTTAGCGGATCGGAGGCCCGATGATCCGTCGTAGTTCACGTTTCCTACTACTCTGCGGTTTTCTGCCAATTGCTTGCCTGGCCCAGGACAACCAGGCTGCATCTGCTCCCGTGCCCAGCCAGCAGCCTGGAAAAGCAACAGCGGAACCAGCTCCGGCCCCCGTCGCCAAGACCGAGAAAACCAAGAAAGTATGGACGAACGACGACGTGAAAAGCGCGGGCCGGGTCTCGGTTGTGGGCGACAAGAGGAACCAGAAGTATACGATGACGAAACCGGTAGATCCGGCGACCATTCTGAAATACCGAAACAGCCTCGAGAAACTTCAGGTTCAACTGGACGACGTGAACAAGCAGTTGAAACTGTATGACGATTTCAGCGAGGGGAAGCCTGTGTCTGGAGGCAGCAGGGATATGAGTCACGGATACAGCCGGACGCCCGTGGACCAGCAGACAGCGAAATTGAGAGAGAAGAAAAAACAACTGGAAGATCAGATGGATGGACTCTACGAGGAAGCCAGGAAAAAAGGGATTGAGTCCGGGCAGCTGAAATGAGCAGGAGGATGGAGCGATGAAGGCGTGGGTCTTGTCTCTGGCGCTGGTCTGCCCGATGGCGGGCCTGCTGACGATGGCGCAGACACAGGACTCTGCTAGTTCGGCTCCAAGCAGCAAGGGGTCCGCCGCCGCGAAAACACCTTCAACGGGAGAAGAGAAGAAGCCGGCGGATCAAAAACCCAGGAAAGTTTGGACGAACGATGAAATTGGAACCCTGCAGGGAACCGTCTCGGTTGTGGGGACCAGTCCTGCCGCGGACCACCAGCCGGCATCTTCCGAGACCGCATCGGGGACCGCGGCTGATCCGCGACGGGGAAGAATTCTGCGCTACCGCGCTCTGATTGCGGAATTGCAAAACAAGATTGACGCGGCGGACCAGCGAATTAATCAGATGAAGAATTTCAAGGCGGAGGACAGCAGCCCGAATGGCGGCATCAATCCGAATGGGCACTACATCATGGTACCTCTCGATGAACAGGTGAAACAGCTGGAAGCGAGGAAGAAGCAGTTGCTGGCGAACATCGAGGAACTGGAGAACCAGGCGAAGAAGGACGGGATTGAGCCGGGGGAGTTGCGGTAGGAGAGAGAGATGGCAGTCGGGTCAGATTCACCGATTGGCGAGGAATTGCGCTAAGAAGGCGATTTCGATTGCTTGCGACGTGGCTTCGAACCGGAATCCTGGAAAATTCTTGAAGCTGAAGTCCTTCGCGCATCCTCGCCGGATGCGCTCCGCATGACAGTTCAGAGTCTAGCCGCTGCCGTCCTGCTGTCGTCGGGAAGGTTCAGGACTCACGAAGACTTCCCCAGCTTGAGAAACAGCGTTAGATAGCGCTTGAGGTTTTGGGTGATGAGGAAATTTTCCTTTACGTGCTGGTGGCCGCGTTCGCCGAGGCGGCCGGCGATATCGGGGTGCGAGAGCAGGAAGCGGATCTGATATGCGGTGCCTTCGACGGAATGGGCGAGCAGGCCGGTATGTTTGTGGATGATCTGGGTGGGGATTCCGCCGACCGCGGAAGCGACCACGGGTTTCCTTTTCCAAAGAGCTTCAGAGACAGTCAGGCCGAACCCTTCGCGCAGGCTTTTCTGGATGACGATGGTAGAAGCACGTTGCAAGGCATTCACTTCAAGAGGCGCCCACTGCGGGAGTTCGAGCAGCTTGATGTCGGGGTCGCCTTCGGCGGCATTTTGCGCTTCCTTCAGAACGGTGGCCCCCTCAGGGTCGTCGGAGGCGCCGCCACCTGCAAGAACCAACTGGCAATCGAAATAGCGGCGGACGATGCGGTAGGCGCGAATGACGCCGACGGGATCCTTGAGGCGATCGAAGCGGGAGATTTGGGTGAGGATGGGGCGCAGATGGTCGATGCCGTAGCGGGCCAAGACGTCGAGGATAAATTCCGGCGGGATATCGCGATTTTTCTCTGAGAGCGGGTCGATCGCCGGGTGGAAAAGATATTGGGGAATGGGAAGCTGTTTGGCGAATTCCGGCGAGGAAAAAATAGCCGCGTCGTAATGCGGGACATAATTTTCCAGGAATTTCCAGACGGCGGGATGCGGATGGGAAAGATCGATGTGGCAGCGCCAGACCCAGTGATTGCCGTTTCCCCCCCGATAGGAGATTAAGCCGGAGGGTTGCGGGTCATGAATGATCATGAACTCCGCATCGAGGGGAAGGCGCTTGGCGTTTTTTTCGTTGTAGGCGCGGAAGATATCGAAGTGGCGCTGTTCTGGATGGTAGGGAGCGCCATGCAGCGCGTTATGGAAGGACTTGGTGACCTCGAAAAAATCCTCACCGCCGGTCATGACTTCCCAGCGAATGTTGATGCCGAGTTCTTCGGCAAGGGGCACGAGGCGATTCAGGATTTCCGCGACACCGCCGCCGACAGCCGTGGAATTGATCATCACCACCGAGCGGCCGGCCAGAGGTTTGGCGAGGGTGCGGAGTTCGGCTACTTCTCCGGCGCCGATGACCGAGGAGTAGTCATCGAGCGGAATCCTGGGCGGGATTTGAATCGTGCTCATATTTTCTCCTTTCACGATCCACAAGGCGAAGCATCTTGGCGCGCGCGCTGTCGAGCGTGTTGGTGTAGATATCGATGCGATTGATGGTCTCGGCGAGGGAGTTGAGACCGAGGCTCGCGGCCAACCAGCGGGAGAAATCGTTGGTGCGGAATTGCAGGCGAAGGCGAGAGGTGACGAAGTGAAAATGGAAACTGGCGTGGCTGATGGAGGCTACGCCGTGACGGAATTCGTCAAGGTTGGTGGCGGTCAGGGAGAACGGCATGGTTTCCTCGACGCTTTCGCAAAAATAGAAACGGTCGAGGGCTTCCTGGTGGCTGAATTGGGGAAAGGCAGTGATGAAATCGCGGAGGACGCGGCAGAGATCAGCGCGGAGGGCGGCGATGGAGGTGTAGTCGCGGATATCGAGGGCGGCGAATTGTTCGGCAAGGGCGTCGCGATTGGCTTCGGCGAGGGCCCATTGGGCGAAATCGTTGGAGAAGCCTTCGGTGAGGAAATGATGGGAACCGAGGGTCTGGAAGGTGTGGTGGAAAATCGAGGCATCACTGCACTGCTCAAGGCCGGCGAGGAGCTCTTCCAGATTTCCGGCCGATTGATTGCCGATGCGGGTGAGATAAGCAACGGTGAAAAACTCAAAGGGAGCTTCAGGGACGTTCACGATAATTTCTCCTGCAGTCGATTTATGGCCGAAGCAGCCCCGGCCGGTTTGCGGTAACGGAAGCGGGCACGGGTAGGCGGCGGATTGTTGCCCACTGACTCGTCGAGGTCCCGGAGCATTACGGTGCGCATTCGCGGGGCAATTTCAGGCCAGTAACAGAAAAGATGCGGAAGCGGAACCCGGGGGAGCCTCATTGAGCGTGCATGGCCTCCTGGTGTTCCGAACTCTGGGCACGGATTTCGCTGACATCGGAAATGAGGTCGGCGGCCCAGCGATAGACGTTGTTTTCCAAAACGATTTTGCGCATGCGTGACATGACCTCCCCTTGCTGCTCTTCGCTCATTTCCAAGGCCTGGCGGATCGAGCGGGCAAGCTGGTCCACGTCGTACGGGTTGACGAGCAGCGCATCGCGCAGCTCCTGCGCCGCCCCGGTGAAACTGCTCAAGATGAGCGTGCCGCGATTGTCCTCCCGGGCGGCGATGAATTCCTTGGCCACGAGGTTCATGCCGTCGTGGAGAGAAGTGACCAGGCAAACCGAAGCCGCGCGATAGAAGCGGGCGATCTCCTCGTGCGAATGGTGCCTTTGCAGGAGGACGATCGGTTTCCAGCGCCCGGATTCAAAGCGCGCATTGATGCGGTTCGCTTCGACGCCGACCTCCTCGAGAAATTGCTTGTATCGGGGAATGTCGGTCCGGCTCGGCGCCCCGATCTGGACAAAACTGAATCGCTGGACGTAGGCGGGATAGTTTTCAAGAAAGCGTTCAATTCCCCGGAAGCGTTCAAGAATGCCCTTGGTGTAATCCAAGCGATCGACGCCGACGCCGAGAAGAGAGGCTTCGATGCCGAGCTCATCGCACAGGGCGGCGCGTTCCTCACCCGAGGAACGCAGGGGATGCGGTGTTTCTCCATTGAGAGGAGCCGCAACGCTGATGGGATATGGACGGACGCGGGTGACCCGGCCCTGGCGGTAAATTTCGAAGCGGTCCCAATCGGTGAGGGCTTCAAGAGCACGATCCACGGTGGCGAGAAAGTTGCTGCAGTGGGTGCGAATGTGAAAACCAATCAAATCGGCGCCGAGGAGGCCGTCGAGGAGTTCGGTTTGCCAGGGACAGATGCCGAAGACTTCAGGATTGGGCCAAGGGATGTGCCAGAAGATCGCCACGCGGGCGTCGGGGCGAGCTTCCTTGACCATGCGAGGAAGCAGGGCGAAGTGGTAGTCCTGCGCGAGAACTACGGGCGAGGCGACCTCCCGCATTTCCTGTACGACCGCGTCGGCGAAGCGCTGGTTGATCCGCTGATACTCGCGCCAGTCTTCGGGGCGAAAGATGGGGCGCGTGTGGGCGATGTGGCAGAGGGGCCAGAGGCCTTCGTTCGAGAACCCCTCGTAGTAGCCGCGGTCTTCCTCAGGCGTGAGCCAGATACGCCGCAAGGTGTAGGTGGGACGCGAGGGAGGTACTTGCAGGTGATCGGAGGAATCAACGACATCGCGATCGGCGTTGCCGGAGCCGTTGGCAATCCAGGTACCGTGGCAAGCATCGAGAACGGGTTCAAGAGCTGTGACGACGCCGCTGGCGGGGATGAGCATTTCGATGGTGTGATCGCGCTCGTTAAAGACGTGCATGTAAGGCTCGCGGTTAGAGACAACAAAGAGTGAGTTGTCTTGCAATTTGCTCTGGAGGCTGACGCGGAGGCGGTCGGGGGTCCAGAGCAAGGACTGCGATTCGCGCAACTGGGCCTCCTCCTGGGCGGCGGCGCGGGCAAAATTCAGATCCTGGGCGAGGTGGCGCGCTTCGGCATGAATCTGCTCGAACATTTCGTCTTTAGGGAGGGCGCGGGAACTGTCCGGGACACCTGAGCGAAGAGTGCGCAGCCAGTGCGCGGTGTTGGCGAGGGGAGATATGAAATTCCAGCGCACGAGAATGAAGGCCAGCGAGGTGATGAAAATCGTTTGGACCAAGGCGGTAAAGGAGGATGCGCGCAGCGTGCGCATCAAGCGGGCCTGAATGTAGCTGGAATCGGTAATGACCACGACGATGCCCAGAAGTTCGCCGTCCTGGAGAGCGGGAAGCGAATAGATATTCAGGGTGGAACCCTCAACGGCTACAAAATCGCTGGCTGGCGCAGCAACTTTTACGGCGCGAAGGGCTTCAGGAGGCGGTTGATCAAATCGCACGGGGAGTCCGGGGGTAATGGCGCGGACGGCGCCGGAAGGATCGTAGACCACGATCCCGCTGAGGCTTTCGCGGGGCACATAACGATAGAGAAGATGGCTCAGGTTTTTGGAAGTGACTTTGTCGCGGGAGGACTCGATCGTTTCCGCAATGTTTTCCGCGACGATGGCGGAGCGCCGGGTCAGTTCGTTTCGCAGATTCCGGCGTTCGGTACGGATTTGGAGAAAGCTATAGCAGAGCGACACGCAGGCGACGCTCGTGGCCAATGGGAGGACAAGATTCAGAGTCCTTCGCAATTCCGTTCCTCCTGCCTCAAAAAAGCCTCCCGCGAAATGCGAAACAGATGGCGGGACCCAGGCTGCGGCCGGGAGTGCTCGAATAGCCCCGGCGAAGACATTGGGAAAATACGGGGCGGGCTGGGTGCCCCTTCGCTACGGCATCCGGACAATCTAGAGCGCAAAGCCTTCCTGATGATCTACCGAGCTAGCTAGTCAAACTGGATTCCGGAAGCAGGCAAAACGACCACGTGCGTGGCGACGAGTTGCTGGCCTTCGGCGCGATAGCGAACGGTGGCATGGGCCCCGATAACGAGCTGGCCTTCGATTTTGGTGTTGGAGTCGATCGCAAACTCGAGTTTGCGGGGATTCTGGTTGCGGTCGAGCGAAAGAGTGAATTGAGACACCTTGACGTTGGCAATTGTCCCGGAAATCGCAGTGGCTTCCGGGGTGTTGCTGCGTGGTCCGTCTTCCGCCGGAACAGGAACCGACCACGCGGAGATCGCGAAACACACCAGGAAGAAAGCGGCGAGCGACAGAGCAGTGCGAAAACGCATGATGGAAGACACCTCCAATATCATGGGCTTCGGCCGGGCGAGAGAAAGGGGGCACGAGGGATGCCAAATGGGCCGGATGTTTATGGCCGCGGGGCGAGAAAGAAAAGAAACGAGATAGGGAGCGCTCTGAAAATCTGGCGACCAGGTACCGGTACGCAAAATGTTCCGTCATGCACTCTCCGGGGGTGGAGCTTAGCCGGTTACCGTGTCGGCCGGTCGGTTAAACGCTCGAGGCGGGGTTGGGATCGCCGCGTCCGTGCCCAGGACTTCTTGACGGAGGACACAGGACGCGGACATTCCCATGGTTCAGAGATTGAGGGTTGATTCGCTACGGTAGAGCGACCCTCCTCTGTGGGACCGCCGGACTCGGTATGTGGGACCGAGAACTGACGGTTGATGCTAGGCGCAAGGATGGGAAAATAACTACTACACGTCAAACGAACTTTGGGTGGTTCATTTATGAACCATTAACTCTTGGATTTCGATAAAGATAGGACTTTCTATCAACTAGGTTTCGGTGTAATATCTCTGGGAACAGAGACAGCTGGACGCCCCGCGTGGACACAACTGCACAACAAGATCGGCGGCTCTACCGCTTTGGATTATTCGAAGCGGATCTGGAGCAAGGGACATTGAGCCGGCAAGGGACTCCCGTCAAGCTGCAGGAGCAGCCGTTCCGGATTCTGGCCCTGCTCCTTGAGGCACCGGGCGAGGTCCTCTCGCGCGATGATCTGCGGAAGAGAATCTGGACCGAAGGGACCTTTGTTGAGTTCGACGGCAGCCTGAACACCGCTTTGATGAAATTGCGGGCGGCGCTCAATGACAACGCGGAGAACCCGGTATTTATTGAAACCGTGCCGCGACGCGGGTACCGGTTTATTGCACCGGTGGAGATCGTGGAACTGGAAACGTCTCCGCTGATGACGGCAATCCGTATTGAAAGCGAAGACGAGCGCGAAGCTGTGGAGCTGCCGCTCGACGGGGATGGACCAGCGGCGGAAGCACAGCCAAGAGGCCGCGCGGCAAGCAATCTGAAGGATGGGCCGGCGTGGTGGCAGGTTTACATCGTGGCGGCAGGACTGGTGGCGGTACTGCTCTTTGCGCTTTGGCCGCGACCTGAACCAAAGGTGCTGTCGGTCAGTCAGCTTACCCATACAGGGCAGGTGGATCCGTGGGGGAAACTGGTCACGGATGGAAGCCGGATTTATTTCGTGGTGCGGGACGTGACCGGCTGGAATTTGATGCAGACATCGGTGGAAGGCGGAAACATCCAGCGAACGCCCACGCCTTTTGATAACACGCGGATTTTTGATTTGTCGCCCGACCACGCGCAATTTCTGATTGGCCAGTTGACGCACGAAGGCGAAGAAACTGCATTGTGGTTCTGGCCGGTGCAGGGCGGAGCGCCGCGGCGCGTGGGCGACGTGATGGCGAAGGAAGCGGTGTGGTCGCCAAAGGGCGACATGATTGCATTCGTGCGCGGCGAGACAATTCTGATCACCGACACACAGGGGAGCGAGGCGCGGGAGGTGGCGCGCTTCAAGCTGGCGCCGCAATCCCTGCTGTGGTCCCCCGATGGAAAGAGACTTCGGTTCACCCAGAGCAACCTGGTGGAGGGGACCGATTCGATGTGGGAAATCGGAACGGACGGAAAATCCCTGCGGCGCGTGTTGCCCGGCGAGGAAGGCGGACCGCACGAAGGGAGCGGCACCTGGCTGGCGGGAGGAAACTACTTTGCGTTCTCGACCGGGCAGGACTTGCGGGCAAATCTGGCGGTGGATACGCAGGCCAACTTGTGGCTGCTTGAAGAAAAACGCGGTTGGCTCGGTTCACCGAGCGGGGATCCCATTCAATTGACGAATGGGCCGATCGCGTTTGATCATCCGACCGCGACGGCAGGCGGCTCGCGGGTGTTCGCGATCGGCTCGCACAATGAGTATCAACTGCTGCGAATCGACCCCAAAACATTGACGAAAACAGCGATGCTGGCCGAATCCGGCGCGACGGACATGGATTTTTCGCTGGATGGGCAGTGGGTGGTGTACGCGGCGCGGGAAAATGGCACGCTTTGGAAAAGCCGGATTGACGGAAGCAACCGCATGCAGTTGATGGCGGGGGCCACGGGCGCGTTTGCCCCGCACTGGTCGCCGGACCAGAAGCAGATTTTGTTCACGGGATTTCTGCTCGATAAGCAGCCGCGGCTTTATGTGGTATCGGCGCAAGGCGGTTCGCCGAAGACCGTGTTGCCGTTGGCTAACCGGTGGGCGTCGGTATCGGGCGATTGGCGGACGGACGGCAGACAGATCGTCTTGGACGTGCAAGACACAGCCACGGGAGGCGAATCCACGATCCGGATTCTGGACCTCGAATCGGGGCGGCTGTCTACAATTGCCGGGTCGGAAGGGTTGATCGAGCCGCGGTGGTCGGCGGATGGAAGATACATTGCCGCGTTGAATCCGAAGAAAAAGCAGATTTTCCTCTACGACTGCAAATTGCTGAAGTGGTCCGTGCTGGCCGAGGCGAATTTTCCGTCGACGCTGCGCTGGTCTCCCGGCGGGGATGCGCTCTACTTCCAGGATACGGACGAGGTGGAAGAGTCGGTGTTCCGGGTGCCCATGGCCACGCGCGAGCCAGAACGGGTGACGCGGTTTGGCGACTTGCTCAGTTCCGGCGCAGCCCGGTGTATTTTCACGGGATTAAGCCCGGACGGATCCGTATACGTGACAGTTGACCACGGAGACGTAGATGTGTACGCGATCGATTTGAAACTTCGCTGAGCGCCTCTGATTTCCCAGAATTCCAGCGGGACACCCGGTGGCGACTCGTCGGCCAGCCAGTTGAGAACTGCGTCACAGGCAAACAAGTGAACGGAGAGGAAGGGTGGAAAGGCACTACACTGAAATGACTGGCAAGAGGAGGGTGGTCCATGAGACGGAAACTGATTTTTCCACTGATGCTCGGCCTGGCGATTCTTTTTGCGCGGGATCTGACTGCGCAGACCCGGAAGAAAACGGGAGCAACGATAAGCGGCACCGTTGTTGACGCCGACGGGAAGCCGGTGGCCAAGGCCAGTGTGACCTGCGAGACCTCGAGCGGGATGAAGCCGCGCGCGGTACACACCGACAGCAAGGGACAATTCTTTATCACCGGATTGAAGCAGGAAAGCTACGACCTGCGAGCTTCGAGGAATGGCGCGTATTCAGATTGGGAGCGCAATATTCCCCTGGGGAAGAGTCAGACCAAGGCGGTTACGCTGCAATTGTTGAACGGGAATACCTCGACCTCAGTAGTTCCCGCTGCCAAGAAACACTAGCGGGTGCGTCAGAAAGGCTCCCGCCCCCAGAAAGCGGCCGCTACAGTTCCGTTCGGGCAGAAGTCTGAAATCGGGCGGCACGGCAGGCCCCAGATCGCTTGCGGAATGCGCGAAAATCCCCGCGGCAGAAAAAAGCCAACCGCCCAGGCGGTCCGAGAAAAATCCCGGCCGCAAACCCGGGGCAGGCACGACCTCGAACCGGAGCGCGCGACTGATTCGATAGTCCAGTCACGACCACTTTCTGCGGGCACGACTTCAGATGACGGTCGAGGATATGAGGAAACCACTCGGGACGAAAAACACGATGACCTCCTGCTGGCCGAAGCCAGCAAAAAGATAGGAAGCTTTCCTGGGCCAGGATTTCTGCGACAGACGCTCGAAGTCCCCGAAAAAAAAGCGCGCAGATGGCCAACCATCACGGCAGCAGCCCGAACCGCGCGGATCAGGTCCGGGGAATCAGAAGCTGGGGCGGAAGGTTCAGGCGGCCTCCACGCGACAGGAATTGAAGGCGGCAACCGAAGGGAGAACTCCGGTTTCTGTTTGGGTGGCCAGGGTGGCCGTGAATTCCCTTCAGAAATCTGTCTGGATGGAAAAGCGCCCGGGCCTGTAGAGCGGTCGGGGGAACGGAAAGGATTGCTCTAAGTACCAGAGAAATCGGCGGGCCTCGCCGGGGGCCCTTCTGCTCCTATAACACTTTTATTATGTGTATGTTAAATGGCGGGTACGGATGGGCACGGGCACGTCAGTAGTACTAAGACCCGGGTACCCTGTTGGGTGGGGCCATCGGGCCATTGTCGGAATTCTGGGGTGGCCCTAAGCTGTTCAAACGATGGGTTGGGGGCCGCGCGGGGACAGCGGTTCCGCAAGGGGCCGTGTGCGAGCTACCCAACCCACCACTACTTTCCACCTCCCAAATCTTTCCCAATTCGCTTATAACTGAGACGTTCGGAACTGCTCGTGCATCCATCTAAGTACGACCCGCCCAACTATAGGAAAGGAGCGGGGATTCGATCGAGAGGAATGCGTGGCTATTGGGAAAAGCAGACAGTTGCAAGTTCCTGCTTGCAGTTGGAGGCATGTGCTTTCTTGGCTCCTGCTGACGGTGCTGGGATTTGTGGCCACGACGGGCGATCTCTCAGCCGGCCCGCCCTTGCCTCGCGAGGGGACGCTCAGCGGGTATCACGAATATGTGTCCAAGGTCGAAGCGCGCAACCGGGAGGGACTGAGTAGGGGAGCATTTCTGTGGATTGATGAGCTGCCCGAGCCGGACAGAATCCGCGCTTACCTAAAATTGCAGCAGGGCGACGTGGTGATGAAGCGCATTGGCAAGGAAGACGCGGAAGGGGCGCCCAAGGTCTCCGGGGGGATGATTCACGACTGGGAGAGCATGATCTTCATTCCGGGGGTCAAGCTCGACCAGGTGGTGGGCGTTCTGCAGGATTACGATAAACATTCGATGTATTACGCGCCCGATGTGGAGAGTGCAAGAATCGAGTCGCGCGAAGGCGATCACTTCCGGGTGTTCATGAGGTTCCGGCGAAAGAAGGTCGTGACCGTGGTTTTAAATACCGAGCAGGATGTGGTCTATTTCCGTGATTCGGGGTCACGGGAGCACAGCCGGAGTTCCGCAGTGCGCATTCGCGAAGTAGCGAACCCGGGAACAAAAGAAGAAAAAGAGAAATCCCCGGATGAAGAGAATGGATTTTTGTGGCAGATGGATACCTGGTGGCGCATGGAAGAACGCGAGGGCGGGGTTTACGTGCAAAATGAAGCGGTATCGCTGACGCGGGACATTCCGTCGGGGTTGGGGTGGCTGATCGGACCGTTTGTGACCAGCATCCCCAAAGAGACGCTGGAGTTTACGATGAATGCGACGCGCGAAGCAGTGGTGGGACAGGGCAAGCGTTGGCCTCGGGAAGCCTTTCTTAAAAATTGATGTGGACGGGCCGAGGCATCTCGCCTGGGCGCCAGGACGGTGTTCGACAGGGTTAAGCCCGTCCTGTTGATCGAACTGCATGAACTCGACCTCTCGAAGGACCAACGCCCGGCCATCCTCAAGTTGCGGGACCATAATTATAATTTGAGGTCCCTGGGCGCAAGCGAATGGCAAGAACTTTTCATCGCCGAGCCGCCCGGCAAGTTCTAGCAATAAAAGATGGAATTCCACGCGTCCGGAACCCCCCGAAGCGAATGCCTGGTGCCAGGAATAGCAGCAGAGGCGGAAGCTCGCCTGCCTGACCTTATGTCATGTTTTGCGCGTGGTTTGAAAAGGATTCGGCGCCTGTGCCACTGGCGAGGTTGACGAGCGCGTGGGTTTCCCGTGGTCGAGCGAACGAAGGGGCGAAGGAGGATTTTCTGCCCGGGCAGCGGAAGACCAAAACGCGGGAAACGGCGTCTAACTGGAATGGTGGGGCCGGCCCGCGCGACTGGGAAGTCGGAGGCAAGTCTTTTCTTTTGCAGAGCTTCGAAATACAATGGGTGCGCGAAGGGCTTTGATTGGATGGAGCTAGAGCGAACACGGGAGTCGTGAGCTACCCCGCCTGAAGTGCAATTCAGCCTGCGGCTTGAGCAGGAAACATTCGGCGCCGTTCGGGCGTATTAGTGGTAGGCAAGCGAGAAACTTGTAGGGGTTGGCAGTGTCGCTCCGCGCGGGTGGTTCGCAGCGGAATCGTGCGAGGCAAGTCATCATGAAGACGTGGCAAAAGGTCGGGACAGGACTGGGCGGAGTGGTCGTGCTGGGCGGGATCGTGTTGTTCAGCATCAACCAGGCGAACAAAGGCGTGGTGACGGTGCAGACCGCGAAAGTGGCGAAAGTGGACTCGTTGGTTTCCCAGGTAACCGCCTCTGGAGAGGTGAAGCCGACAACTTACACCAACATCACCGCGCAAGGATTTGGGCGGATCACGGAGATCCTGGTAAAGGAAGGCGACCACATCAAGAAGGGCGACCGGCTGCTGCTGCAGGAGAACGTGCAGGCCAACGCGGATGTGCAAGCGCAGTCAGCGGCAATCAATTCCAATCAGTCTGGCGTGCAGGTGGCGGAGTCCAGCTTTACCGCGGCAAAAGCCGATCTGATCCAGCAGGAAGCCAATCTGGAAAAAGCCAAACTGGATTACGATCGCGGCCAAGGACTTTACAAAGACGGCTTGATCCCTAAGCAGGATTTCGACCAGCGGAAGACAGCCTATGACGCGACGGTGGCGGCTGTCGATGCATCCAGGGCGCGCATGCAGGCGCAGAGGGCGCAGCTGGAGCAAGTGCGCTCGAACCTGGACCAGAGCAAGGCAGTGCTGGTGCGCACGAAGGATGTGCTGCAGAAAACCACCTACTTTTCGCCGATCAACGGGATCGTGAGTTACCTGCCGGTGCGGCTCGGCGAATACGTGGTGCCGGGAATTCAGAACGCGACGGGAAGTTTCCTGATGACACTTTCCGACATGTCCATTGTGACTTCGGAAGTCAAAGTGGACGAGACCGACATCGTGAATGTCCGGATCGGGCAGGATGCGGATGTGACGATTGACGCGATTCCCGGCAAAGTGTTCAAAGGCCAAGTGACGGAAATCGGCTCGCAGGCGGTGCTGCGGAGCTCTGGTCTGGCCACGACGCAGACCACGACGAGCAACCAGGAAGCGAAGGATTTTAAGGTGGTAGTGACGCTCGCGAGTCCGCCGGAGAACCTGCGCCCCGGGCTTTCGACGACGGCAAAAATCAGGACGGCGGAAAAAAAGGGTGTGATTGCGATTCCGATCCAGGCGCTTGCCGTGCGCTCGCGCAAGGACCTGGAGGAAGCGGCGAAGACCGGCAAGAAGGACAGCAATGTTACGCTGGCCGCGCCCGCGCCGGTTTCGACTGGCGATCCGAAGAAGGACGAGATTCAGGGGGTTTTTGTCATTAACGGCAAGAAGGCAATGTTCCGTCCCGTGGAAACGGGTATTTCCGGTGTGACCGATATTGAAATTTCAAAGGGATTGCAGGCAGGCGACGAAATCGTGGTGGGAAGCTATAAGGCGCTGCGCACCTTGAAGCCCGAGGCGGCGATTAAAGTGGACAATACGGCGCCGAAGAAAATCGAAGAAAAAGAGTGAGTTCGGCTGAAGACAGGGAGAAGCGGATGCCTCTAGAGATCACAGCATCGGAATCGTACCGGCAGGATCTGGTGGACGCCGGCATCGTGATTCGCACGGAAGCGCTGGCGAAGGTCTACCAGATGGGCACCGAAGAAGTGCATGCCTTGCGCGGGATCGACGTGGAAATTCACAAAGGCGAATACGTAGCCATCATGGGGCCTTCGGGCTCCGGGAAATCCACGCTGATGAACCTGATCGGGTGCCTCGATTCACCGAGCTCTGGGCGCTACTGGCTGGCCGGGCGGCTGGTGAGCGAATTGGACGACGATGAGCTGGCGTATATCCGGAACAAGGAAATTGGCTTCGTGTTCCAGACGTTTAACCTGTTGCCGCGGGCGACGGCGCTGCACAACGTAGAGCTTCCGCTCATTTACAACGGCACGCCTTCAGAAGAACGCATTGAACGGGCTAAAAAGGCGCTGGAGCGCGTGGACTTGGTGCCCCGCATGCATCACAAGCCGAATGAGCTTTCAGGCGGCCAGCGGCAGAGGGTGGCGATTGCCCGGGCGCTCGTGAACAATCCCTCCATCGTGCTGGCGGACGAACCGACGGGCAACCTGGATTCGAAGACCGGCGAAGAAATAATGAATTTGTTTGAAAACCTGCATGGGCAGGGGAACACGATCATTCTGGTGACTCACGAAATGGACATCGCGCAGCACGCGCACCGGGTGATTTTCATCCGCGACGGAAAAATCGCGTCCGACGAAAAAGTAATCAAGAAGTAGAATTTCTAGCTGGAGCCGCCTGATCCCCCAAAATCCCTGCTGAGTTACCACCGCATATTCCGGTTTAACGAACCGGCGATGCATGGGAAATCTCTGCGTCGGCGAAGGTTTCCGGCGCGGCCAGATAGGTGCGCGAGAGGCGGTCGTGCCAGGTCATGGCGTCCTCGTCCCAGAGGGCCCAGAAAAACCCGAGGAAAAATGTGCCCGCGGAAATCATGTAGCCCGCGGTGCGCCAGAACAGTTGTTGCGCAGTGGGCGAATCGCCGGTGAAACTCGTGACTGCCAAACCGCGAACCATCATTCCCGGAGTGGTTCCGCCAAAGATGGTGAACAGGCCGAAGTATTGGATATAGACGAAGGCGAAGGTAGAGAAGCAGACGACCGCGCTCAATTTGCTCAGCGTGAACTGGCCGCCCAGGGAGCCAAACAGGGCGAGAAACCCGCCATAGGCGAAGGCGAGGCAGGCTGCGTCGATTAGGGCGGCGCGCCGGCGCTCACGCAAGGTGGCGACCGGGTAGAGGTCCGAGGGCGATTCCTCGGGGACCTCGGGAGCTTCTTCCTGCTCTTCCGATAGAGGCGGCAGGGAGACGTCAATGAGGAGCCGGGCGTCGTCTGGCTCCGCTTTCTGAGGAGGTCTGCCGATGGCGATCGTGAACGCGAAATCGTCGTCGGGATCGTCGGCGGTGGTCTGCAGTTCCGCCGCATCGACGGCCACCGCTGCCGCGGGCTGGCGGCTTTCAAAGGGAAGTTCCGTCTGTGCTTCGTTGGGGAAGGCCTTCCTGCGGCGCGCACGGTAGGCCTGGAGACGCTGATTGAGCTCCCCGCGCCATTCCTCTTCGCCCGACGAACGCAAAGCTAGATTGCCCTCTGTGGAGGCAGGCGATTCCGCCAGGGAAGAGATTTCAGGATGGTCACAAAAATGGCACGCGCGCTCTCCCGAGGAGAGCACCGCGCCACACTGCGGGCATATTGTATTCACCGGTAGTTTTTGCGCTGCGGACGCTCTCACTCCGGTGAGGAGCAGAGGAGGAAATCATACTACTGGAGGCCAGCGGTGAACATTAAGGAAATCAAAGGATGGAGCTAAAGAGTTAGCGGGTCCCCGGGCTAGAGTTCGACTTGCTGGGCGAGCATTTCGCGATTCAGGGCGATGCGGCGGCCAAGAGCCACAGCCGCAAAGTGGGCGCAGCCGGCGCGTTCTTCCTCAGCCCAGGCGCGCACGGCCGGGAAGATCTTGGCGAAGCCCTGGTCGAGAAGATTCAGAAAACCGTAGTAGGCGCCAACGATCTGCAGGCCGGAACGATCTGCCGGACGGTCCGGGCACAACTGGAGAATCTGCACGACGCGGGCGTAATCGCGGCCGGCGGCTCGGACCTGAATTCCCGTAACGTCCCGGACATCTTCAGTAATGGAAGTGTGCAGGGACGACGCGGTCAACGACCGGCAATAGGAAACGAAAAACATCAGCAAGGTCAGAAGAGAGAACGCAAGAATGAATGCGGCCATCATCGCGGCACCGCCACAAGGCGAGCCGGGGTGAGCCGGGAATCTTCCGAATAGCGCATGATGGTCATCGCCCAGGAAACGGGCAGGAAGCAGCCAAGAATCGGAGCGAGATACTGAACCACTTCGTATCGAGGCGCCAGGTTCAGCAGGGCATAGCTGCCCGCGTAGGCGCTGAAATAGAGACCCAGGGAGAGAACCATCTGCACAAGGCGCGTGCGCGTCTCCTGCAATTTGAGGACGGCGCCCCAGAGCAGGTAGGTCAGCACCAAGCCGACAAAATAGAGGTTCTGGGAGAGTTCAACCGCAAAGACTGTGGTGAGGCGTTCGGTGGACTGCGCAACGACGGCATAGGAAAAACCTGCCGTTCCCAGAAGCAGCAGTACCGCAACGAACCGGACGTATTTGGCAAGCTGGAGTTCAGCGAAGACCCGCGATGCGAGACTGATCACCGCGACAAACAGCGCAATCGTCAACAAACAGTCCGTGTAGTAATAAGCGTAGCCGTATTGGGGCGAGTCCACGCCATAAAAGCGCAAAACGCCCTGGCGGATCAGATCTGCGAACAGGGACAGGATTACATAAAGATTTAGGAAAAAATATTTAAGAAACGAGGTCCGACGTAAAGAGCAGGCGACAAAACACACCCCTGCGCACATTCCCACGATCCAGATAGCAAGTGCGATTCCGCTAGGCATTTCCCTCGCACAATCTGGCCGGTCTGGGAATCAGACCTTCAACTGCAAACCGGCCGAACTAATTGGATGGCGGCAGGGGCAACTTGGGAACTGGTGAAACGCCGTTGGCCATGATAACGGTGCTGTTATGAGCCGTCACCAAGGTCTTCAGTTCCATTGCGCCAACAAGAATACCCAGAGCAAGAGCGAATGCACCTAGTTTACGTGACATTTAGTGCCTCCGAGAGCGGGATAACGAACGGAGACACTCTACCCTATAGCAGGATAGTGTCAAGCATGGCGCACCAAGACTCTGTGCAAAACCGCCAACGGAACGCGGCCTAGCAGTTTCGCCCAGCTTTCGCTAGACGGGAGCAGGGACCGCTTCCGACAGGACGGAGTGTAGTGTTCCACAACGAATAGGAGCAACGGTACCGAAGTGCCAAGTTGGATGGTACGGAAGTACTAGCTGGGTAGGGCGCTTCCGTCCGCTCCGAGCTAATATCATGAAATCAAAGGGGCGATGACGGCACTTTGGTCCTGGCAGGCCTCCCGCCGGGCCTTCAAACATGCGCGGCAACGCCCACATGGGTCATGTGGGGCGTTGCCCCTTCTTGACACATTCGGCGGTTCGTTCGTAGCATGAAGAATTGCGTTTCGCCGGCGTAGCTCAGTGGTAGAGCGAGGGTCTCATAATCCCTAGGCCGTGGGTTCGATTCCCCCCGCCGGCACCATTGAATTCAAAAGACTTAATTCCGTTTTGGACCTCTCCGCGTATCCGCCGTGTATCTTGGTGTGAATTCTGACGCCGGGAGTTGCGCAGGAAGACGGATTTGAAAACAGCACGTTTCCGACGCCTAGAAGGAAGGGCCCACTCCCACGCCAGGTACAATTCGGGGATCGCCAATCTTTCACTTCGTTTTGCCGGACTTCTCCAATGGGAACGAGAACCCGTATTTAGCCAGGGTCGCACGAGCAGCCTCTGTCTTTATGAAATCTAGAAACGATCGAGCTGCGTCCTTATTTCTAGCGTTCTTTAGCACAATTGCCGCCTGTTCGATCGGTGGATGCATATCTGCCGGAATTTCCCAGCGTCTGCCATCCAGCATCGCCGATGATACCGCCAAGGAAAGGGCCACGATCCCCGCCTGCGCATTGCCGGACTGCACGAACTGCGCTGCCTGGGAAATATTATCGCCGTAGACCAGTTTGCCTTTCACCTGATCGTAGATTCCTGCTTTCTGCATCGCGGCGACAGCCGCTCGCCCGTATGGCGCGTGCTCTGGATTTGCTATTGCAATTTTCTGTACGCTTTCATTGAGTAATGCCGTCCAGCCCAATTGGGCCACATCTACCTTGGAATCCGCTGGTGTCCAGATAACGATTCGACCGACCGCGTACCGATAAAGTGTTCCCGGTTCCGCGAGTCCCGCCGCTTCCAGCTTCCGCGCGTAATCGATGTCCGCCGAGAAAAAAAGATCAAACGGCGCCCCATTCTGTAGCTGGGAAAAGAAATTCCCGCTTGATCCGTAGGTAACGTTTACCTTGTTTCCCGTTTGCTTTTCATATTGGCCCGCGATTTCGCTCATCGCGAACTTCAAGTCGGCCGCCGCCGCGACGGCAATTTCTTGGGCGCAAGTCGGAGCAGCTATAACACAAAGCGCGAGGACCAGACTAAGCACGCTTTTCTGGGCTTTCATCGTTTTCTCCTGGAACTCGTACAGGACTGCCAAACAGGTAGCGCTTCAGAAGGCAACTTTCCCAAACGCATTTGGGCCCCCGCGTCATTTGAGCGCAAGAGAATATTCGCATTGCCACGAAGAGCCGCGCGCCGCCGATCGCACGCTTCAGGTACCCATGCGGGCTCTCGCCTGAGCCCGCATCGGAAGCGGTCAGAAGGCGAAACGTGCACCGATTGCCGGAGCAACGTTGTTGTTGTGGAAATAGGGGACGCCGGGGCCATGAGGAATGGCGATGGCCAGACCGCCGCTCACGTAGGAATACGCAATCCCGGCAAAACCGTCGAAACGTTTGGTGAAGCGATGATCCGCATAGAGCGACACCTCGTTGAGGGTGCCCGCGCAGGAAGCGCGGAAACCGGCGCTGGGCGAGCAGGCCGGCGGTCGACGGAAGTCGTTCTGCCGCTGTTGATACCACGCGAAAGTGAAATCAGTTTTACTGCGGTAGGTGTACTTCACGCCCGTCCACCAGATATTCACCAACTTTTCAGAATCAAGATTGTTGTCTTCGACCCCGCTCATGATATAGCCGCCCTGGACCGAGGCGCCAACGCCCAACGGGTTCGACGGGTTATTCTGCCAGATGTATTCGTAGCCGGCAAAAAACTTGAAGGGGTCCCAGGCGTACTTGGCAGCGACCATAATGGCGTTGTTGTCGGTCACGATGCCATAGACGGTGTTGTTTGTGGCGACTAGATTGGGCCCGGTGATTTGGATGGTATTGATGCTGTTGGTGGCGGACTGATACGGCGCGGCCGGGCTCTGAGGACCCAGCAAGGGGTTTAATACGCTGATGGCCTGGTTGTAATGTTGGAAGACGAAGTCGGAGGAGAACTTGCCGTGGACTCCGCCGAGGTCGAATCCATAGGCGTTGTTATGCGCCGCTTGCGGCGTACAGTTGGCAGCAGTCCAGCCTCCGGGGGGCAAGGGCGAGGGCAAGTAACAGCCGGCAGAACCATCGGCGAATTTGTACATCGCACCGAAATGGACCGGGCCATAGGTGAGGCGATACTTCAGAGCATCGTCCCAACGGCTGTCCTCGGTGTCGCCGCCGCCGGCCATCGTGCCGTTATAGCCGATGTACGAAAAGGCATAGCTGCCGCCGGCCGGATCGTAAAGCAGCATCGCATCGGTGCCGAGAGAGCGCTGACGACCGAAGGTCAGCGTGCCGAACTGCGCGGACGATACACCGCCATATATTTCGTCGTTGAACGGTTGACCCGCGCGCGCGCCGTCGATGGCGTACGAATAGCTCGCCCGGGGAAGGCCGTTGTTGATGGTCTGGGTCGCTGACGCGTTGGCGAGCAGGCCGGACTGCGGATTGATGCCAGTTGAAGCGTTGAACACAACGGCCCAGCCGGGCAGAAACTCCTCCTTGCCCCTGATGCCCAGACCCGTCTGCTGCAGGTTGTTCGGTGCGAGGACGAATCGAGATTTATTTCCGTTTCGGTTTATCAGAGATGCGCCTTCATAGTTGTAGCCGTTTTCCGGTAAGCCGTGGCTGACCCAGCCGACGCCGACGTCATACGCACCGTACAGCGTGACGCCGTGCCAGGTCAACGTGCAATCGGTGGTGGCGAACTCGTGGCCGCTCGCGCAGGCGTCGGGGGTCTTCGGTTGCATTTTTATGTCGACCGTGGCGTCCTGGCCAACCGCCAAGCTGATTCCCGTGCGCGTTTCATCGGCAAACCCTGGTTTTGTCGCTCGAATCTCGAACCGCCCCGGAGTCAGGCCGGACGCCTGGAAGTGCCCCCTGCCGTCGGTTGCGATCATGCGCGTTGCATCTGTGTCGACGTTCTTGATGGTCACCGCGACATCGGGAAGGGCCGCGCCGGTATGGTTGGTCACCGCGCCGGAAAGGCTCGCTCCCGTTTGCGCCCACGCCGGGAACACACCCATCGCAAGCCACAAAAGCAGCAGGAGAAGTTGGGCCAGCGGCAGTGTGACAGCCGTTGCAAGGTAGCCGCCGCGCGTGAGATTGTTCCGCCGCCTCCCATGCCGGAATAGGATCTGCGAGCGGTCAGAGCTTTCCAAAAAAATTAAACGTGAAAATCGCAAAGTAGTCACCCCGGAACCAATTAGAGATGGAAGCAAACATTGGGCGACACTTTAACGCGTATTGATACATTAAAGCAATACGTTTCCATGCGCTTTGATCGAGGCCCCTGCGGCATGCTTGAGTTGCCATGCGCGATCTCGGTTTCGTTGAGTAAGATTTGATTGGGGTTTTAATCCGCGATTTAAGCAGGCACAGCTCGAATCAGGAGCGACGCGTCATTGCAGCATCATCATGACTTCCGTGGATTTAATGAGGGCCGTGACTGTCTGACCTGATTTCAGCTGCATCTCGCGAATTGCATCCGCGTTGATAATGGACGTAATGTATTGTTCACCAATCGATACGATTACTTGAGCAACGAGCCCGTCAGGTTTACGGCAACGTGGGCAGAGTTACTCGGGGCGGGCCTCGCGATCTGGGATTTTTCGGTGCTGAATAACACGTGGCTTCGCGAGAGCCTGAACGTGCAATTTCGCGCGGAGATTTTCAACCTGCTGAACCGCGCGGATTTCAATACGCCGAATCTCATTGTGTTTACGCCACCGACCGCGACCAACACGACCGGATTGTCGGGCACGGCGGGCGCAATCACCAGCACATCCACGACCGCGCGCCAGGTGCAGTTCGCGCTCAAACTGCTCTGGTAACTCGATTGACAGTATCCAGCGGCTCCGGCAGCATAGCGGACCAGTGTCCACTTTCCCCTCTTTTTCATCGCAGGTTCCGGACTTAATCCTGGCCAACCCGACGGCGGGCGGCGGGCGCGGCCGCGAAGCTCTCTCCCGGCTTAAAGCGTTTGGAGCGGAAAGGCGTTGGCGCGCGGAATTTCGCAGCGCGGAGAGTTCGCCGGAATTTGCGCAAATCGCGCGGGAAGAAGCAGCGGCGGGACGAGAGCGCATCTTCGCGCTCGGAGGCGACGGCACGTTTCAGGCGCTGTTGAACGCCGTGGCCGGGAGCGCAACCGTCTCGCTCGGGGTTCTCCCGGCCGGGGGAGGAAACGATCTGGCTTCGGCATTGGGATTGTCGCTCGATCCGGTTCGAGCGGCGGAGACGATCTTGATGCGAGGCGAGGCCGTTTCTCTGGATGCGGCGCGCGCGCGCACTGCAGACGGCGCGGAACGACTCTACATGGGAGGAGGAGGTGTGGGGCTGGATGCGGAGGCGGCGCGGTTTGCGAGCGGGGTTTACCGCAGGATGCGGGGAAGAACCAGGTATCTGCTTTCCGCGATTCGCGCGCTGGGGACATTCCGCGGCACTTATGTTCGCGTTTCGCTCGAGGGTTCAGAGCAAACTTCCCTTGAAGGCGCGGCGCTGGTGCTGGGAGTCCTGAATACGCCGAGTTATGGAGGAGGATTGCGGCTGGCGCCCGGGGCGGGTCTCGAGGATGGGCGGCTCGATTTGGTGTTTCTCGGGAACTTAAGCGGGCTAGAAATTGCCCGGATGCTTCCTCGCCTGGCGGCGACCGGCGAGATTCGCACCGTGCGGATCGAGAGGCATCGCGTAACGCGGGTGCGGATTCTGACGGAGCGGCCTTGTGCGTTTCACGCGGACGGGGAGATTGTCGGGATGACGCCGGTGGAGATTGCAGTTGTGCCGCGTGCGATGCGGGTGTGGCGACCGCGGCGGAATCCAACGCACGCTCGAGATGGCTAGTCGGGATTTATTTATGGAAACGCGGCCAGCTGAAGGTGGCCGCTACGGTTTTAGTCGACGAAATCGATTACGGCACCTTCGTGGCGATAGAGGAAGCCGACAAACTGGCCGAAATTCGGCGAAGCGACGTTGTTAAAGACAGCGTTGAAGTTGCCGTGATTGGTTACGTTGAGCGTGTAGACCCCGAGCCGGACGTGATGGACCTTGCCACCCCTGTTTCCGAGCAGCGGCAGGCGGAACTGGCGGTAGAGTTTCATGTCCAATGAAAAATATTCCGGGAAGCGCTTGCCGTTGGGCGTGCCGACATACTGCTGCTGAACATCAATCGGAGAATAAGGGAAGCCCGAGTGAACGTCGACTAGCGGGCTGAACGTGAGCTTCCACGGCAGGGCAAAGATCCCCCAGCCAACGAGACGATTCGGAATGTCCGACGACAGGATGCCATATTCGTTTGGACGGATCACCGGGGCAGCGAAGGGGATATAGATATTCGAAAGGCTGTTCAGATCTCCGCGCGCACGGCTCCAGATATAGGAGACGTTCACCTGGTCGTGCTCGCGCAGGGAGTAATGCGCGGAGGCTTCCATCTCGCGATAGTGCGATGACCCAGTGTTGGTCAACCCCTCGAAGGACTGGCCGCCCAGAGCGGAGGTAAACGGATTGACGGTGAAGAGGTACGTGGCGTGGCTGTCGAGGTAGCCCACACGCAGCTGAAGATTTTTGTGGAGCTCGTGCTCAATCTGGCCGTTCCAGGTGACGTTGCGTGGCGTGGTGCTCGGCTTATTGGGCAGAGCGGACGCGGTGAGCGGATTCAAGTTCGCAACGAAAACATTGGTATAGGTGACGGGCGGGCCAATCGGCAGCAGGCCGGTGGGGTCAAACGTGGTGATGGTGCGGTTTGGATTGGCGGCGAAATTGGCCGCGAGGAGCGGCAGGACTCCGTAGAAAATGCCGGAGCCGGCGCGAATCACGGTCTTGCCGCTTTTTCCCGGGGAATAGGCAACGCCCGCGCGGGGTGCAATCGCGAAGGGCCAGCCGGTGGTCTCAGAGGAGATTCGCGCGCCGAGGTCCACGCTCCAGTGAGAGTCCAGTAGCCAGTGATCCTGGAGAAACTCAGCGACGGAACTATCGGAAGGAGATTGGGAAGGCGCGGCGCCAAAGGTGATCTGCTGCGCCAGAGAATTATCCGGCCGAAGAATCTGGATCGGGTGCGACGAAGTGGTGCCGAAGAACGCGCGGTAGTCAATGTCGGCGCCCACACGGATCTCGTGTTCGCCGTGCCAGTGCACTTTGGGGAATTGGAAGGAAGGAACAGCCTGAAACTCCTTGCCGCGGCGCGACCATTGATTGAAGTAGTTGCCGCCGTATCCCTGCGGTGTGATGAGCATGTCTTCAGGGCCCTGGCCATGCGCGTTGCTGTCAAAGCGCATGTACTGCGCGACGACAGCGAGAATGGCGCCGGAACTGAGCTGATATTTGTCGTTGAGACCGACGGCGACGCCGCTTTGGTCGAGGTCGTTTGACGCGCCGAGCGGAACGAGGGCGCTGATGTCCACGTGCTGCTGGCGGAGCGGGAACGCGTTCACGGTTAACGTGAGGACATGGTTGGGGGCAAGAATTGCTTCGACGGTGGAGAAGGAATTGAATCCCTGGCGCTTGCTGATATCGAACGGCCAGGGGAGGCCCTCAACCGTGGTCTTTTTCATCTCGTACTGGAACGATTCCGAGAGCAAAAGTTTGTGAGGGATTAGCGGCGCGTCGAACGAGACGCCGGGAATGGCTTCGGCGATTCCGACCATGCTGCCATTTTTCCCGAGAACGGAGGGAACGATGCCTCTCAACTTGAAGCTCCACTGGTCGTCCGGCGGCCGGGTTTCGATGGTCGTCAAGCCGCCTGAGAAACTTCCGAGGCTGGAATCGTATGGAGTTTTGTAAACGGCAAAGGATTCGACAGCATCGGTCGGAATGGGAACGCCAAAACTTCCCGTGACCGGATCGGTCGTGCGCGCGGAATTGACCAGCAACAAGCTTTGATTTTCGTCGGCGCCCTTGAAGGTCAGCTTGCTGTCGAGCGTCTTGATAACTCCGGGGGTAAACGGGAGGATGTCCTTCACTTTTTCCTGCGGCGTGGGGATCGTGGTGATTTCGGTATTGGTAACTGTTGCCGGGGGCGGGGCGGCGGTCTCGGTGGAAATGGAGGCGGCGGTCTCCTTCACTTCCACTTTTTCAGAAACCACGTCGAGCTCGAGAGTGAAATCCTGAGCAAGTTGCTGCTTTGGATTGAGGACAACCGGCTTCGTGATGGGTTTGAATCCCTGCAGATTGATGGAAATGGTGTATGTGCCGGGTTCGAGGTTTTGGAACCCGTATCCGCCATGTTCGTCCGTGTCGGCGCCGACGGGCACGCCATGGAGCGGATCACCGGAGAGTTTCAGGGAAATTCCGGCAACACCGGATAGGACATTGTCCTGCATCGTCGAGACGGTTCCGCGGATGGAGCCGCCCTGACCACCGGCTTTTTGGGGAGTAGCGTCCTGCGCGAACGCGGAGGTAGTCGCAAGCAGGAGGAGCACGGAGGCGACGACTGCCCGCCCGAGGCAGGCCCAGGCGTTGCGCGAGACGGAAGTCGACGTCTGAGAGCCGTTTCCGGGCTGCAAAAACAGGGATGGGACTGGATTCGTATTGCGGCTCATTCGAAAGACTTGGAAAACCTTTCTTTCAGTTTGTTCGAGGGAGTTGCTTCCGTTGGCGGAGGACCTTCTCCTCGCCATCCCCGACGACGCGATTCCGATTTATGGCCTTCCCTAATTCTCCGGCCGCTGGCGAGAAGCACTGAGTTTTGCGGCGGCGAAACCCTCGGACCCCGAATTCACGTGTCCGAGCCCCCCAAGGCCGGACAGTGAATTCGTTGAGTCTGTTCGTACAACTTTACGTTGCGCGGATCGCGAAAGACGCTCCTAATTAATGGTAACAGAAGGCCCTCGGGCAATCGCCAAAGAGAGTCGCCATGTGTTTCTTGACAGCAAATGTCGCTCAGATAAAAAGCACGTAGAGTTGCGGACGGCTCGCCCCAGGATTCCTTTTTTCAGCCTTTCTTCCGGTCGATTTTCAGATTGATGATCATTTCCTTGCGGCTATCGAGGGAGGACACATTGCGCACGGGAGACTTCGCTCCCTCGAATTCGGCGCGAACTTCATAGTCAGCATTCGGGTCGAGGCCGCTGAAACGGTAGTTCCCTTCGGGGTCCGCAAAATTGCTCCGGACTGCATTGGTCCGCAGGTTTTTCAGAAAAACCACGCTATTGGGCAGTGGGTTCTCCGATTTGTCAGTAACCGCGCCGCGGACCGTGCGCAACTGCGTTTCCTTTTTGGAATCCTGGGCGGCCCCGGCAACCACGAGCAGGAAGAGCAGGAAGAGCAGGCTGAAAATGCCGGCCAAGATGCGCGCGTAACTCATTTCGGTTCTCCTGCCTTTGCTGGAAGGCTGGTTTCCAGCTTGAACGTCAAACGCTTCTGAACCTCCGCCATATTCGCGGCGACGATTTGCGACTGTTCCTTATATTTTTTCACTCGGACGACCACTTCATATTCGATGCCGTCGGGAACGCGAATGGCAAATTCTCCGCGCGAATTTGTATAGATGTCATAGCGAAATTTCTTTTCCCCTTTTCGCCTGATTTTCACCTCGACACCGGGGAATGCGAGCGCTCGTTCATTGAAAACGGTCCCCAGAATCAGAAAGGGCGGAATCTTGCTTTTCTGCCTGCTGGCGCTGGAGCTTTCAGGCGGAGGCGCGGGGGCGGGGGCTTCCGGGGGTGGAGGAGGCGGCGGGACGGGTTGCTGGGCCGCGGCAAAGCACGGCAAAACAAGAGCAGCGAAAAACAGCGTTGTGATCAGCAAGCAGGTTCGCGGAACGTCGAAGCGGGGAGGATTCACGTCAGGTTCGATGGACTCCGGGGATTGCCAGGATGCCCGTCGAGAACGAGGAAGCTTCTTCACTCGTCATCGTCCTCGGCTTCGTCCTCGTCGTCCTCATCTTCAAGAAGATCGCCGTTTTCATCGAACTCGTCATCGTCTTCGGCGTCTTCCTCGTCCTCTTCTTCGTCATCTTCTTCCTCGTCGAGGTCATCGGAAATGGGGTTCAGCGCCACAGGATGCGTCTGCGAAACTTCCAGTTCACACTCGCACTCCGGGCAGCTCAGGATTTCTCCCTCTTCCACTTCGTCTTCGTCCACATCGATTTCAGCGGAACATTCAGGGCAACGGAGCACGTCTCCATCCTCCGATTCGATTTTCAGCCGGTGCGGCTCGAAATCCCAAGACCCACCAACCGGCGTATTATATACCCGGCGCGTGAACCTTCTGTCGAGGCTCATTCTCCGGCTATCTGAGTGTAACTCAACCGCTTCGATGAAAGAATAACAGGCCATGGCAAGAGAGTACCCGGATCGGCCGGTGGTGGGCGTTGGCGGGGTGGTCATTGAGAACGGGCGCGCCTTGTTGATCAAGCGGGGCAGCGAGCCACTGCTCGGGCAGTGGTCGATCCCGGGCGGGACGCTGGAGCTGGGGGAGTCGCTCGAGGAAGGCGTCGCGCGGGAGTTGCTGGAGGAAACCGGATTGGAAGTGAAGGTCCTGGACATGATTGAGGCGTTCGACCGAATCTTTCGCGATCCGGCGGCGCCCGATCCGGGAAACAGGGATCGCCCCAGGTATCACTACGTGATCGTGGATTATCTTTGCGAGCGGATTACCGGCGAGGCGAAGGCGGGGAGCGACGTGACGGATATTGCCTACTCGACGGAAGAGGAATTGGAACGCTTTCATATGACGTCAACGGCCACGCGAGTGCTTCACCGGGCCTTTGCCATGGATCGCGAACGCCGCAAAACGCGATAACCGCGCGCAGTGGGGCCTGACTCCCGGCAGGAATTATTTCGCCAGTTTCAGGATCTCGATGTTGCCGTTAGAATTCGTCAGGGAAAGTGTGCATGCGCCGTTGCCGATTTTTCCGGTCAGGGAATCTCCGCCGACCTGGCCGACAGTGGTGACGGGCAATTCGCTGCTGATGCGGCCGAAAGAGGTGCGGGCGGTGAGGGTGTAACCCGCGTTTTCGGGGAGACGAAGCTGAATAGGGGAAAAGGAAGTCTTCGCGGAAATGTTTTTGCAGCCGGTTGTGGCGTGTGCGGCGGCGAGCATGATTGCCCCGTTCTGGTTGTCCACGGTAACGTGGCCCGCGATATCGTCCAGCGTGACCGCGGCAAAGCTGGTTCGGGCGGTGGCGTCTCCCTTCACGGAACTCGCGGTAACCTGGCCGTTCGAGTTTTCAATGGTGAGGTTTCCATTCACGCGTTGGACGGTCACCGCCCCAAAACTTGTTTTTGCGTAGGCATCGCCGCCGATATCGGTCAGGGAAACGCGGCCGTTGCCCGTGTTCGCCCGCACGCCTTTTCGCAAGCCGCTGGCCAGGATGGCGCCGAAGGAAGTACTGAGCGTGGCACTGCCTTTGATTTCGTGGACGGTGATTGCGCCATTCGAGTTTTCAATCTCCACGCTGCCGCTGATCTGCTCAAGCGATACTTCCCCGAAGCTGTTGCGGACGTAAACATCTTCGCCGGTTGGTCCGCCTGTGACCCGGCCGTTGTTGGCCATGCACTTCACATGGCCGGCGACGTTTCTAAAAGTGATGGCGCCGAAGCTGCCGTTCAGCTCCGCCGAGCCGCTCACGGTATCGGCTTCGATGTCGCCATTGTTGTCGCTGACGGCAAGCACCCCATGAATATTCCGCGCTGCGACAGGGCCAAAGGAGTTGTTCACCTTGGAGTTGCCCGCGTCGGCGAGTTCGACGGGGCCGTTGCCACCGACGATCGTGACGCTGCCCTGAATACTTCGCGCGGTGATGGAGCCGAAACGGTCCTTGATATCCAGGATTCCCGTGACCGCGGACACGGCGACGGTGCCGTTGCTGTTTACGACCGTCAGATCGCCCGCGACGCCATCGGCTTCGACCGCGCCAAAGGAATTGGTAAGTTTGCTGGCCCCGACGTCGCGGACACTCAGCTGGCCGTGGCTGTTTTCGACGTCGTTCCAGGCCCGGACGCCGCGAATTTGGACGTTGCCAAAAGCGTTCTTCACCCAGAGCTTGGCTTCCTCGGGCACCGCGATGTCGTAATCGACCGAGTAGGAGTTCTTGTGTCCGATGCGGAGCACCAGCGGATTGTCCGCTGGAGCAACGGTGCGAACCGTGATTCCACGGGCGTTCTCGGACACTTCGATGCGCACACTTTCGGCAAACTTTTCAGACTGTGACTGCGAGCCGGCCTGGGAGCGAATGGTCGCGGTTATTGCCGCTTGGGGGGAGCTTTCTCCGTGAATCCGGATATCCCCGAATTTGTTTTCGACGCTTAGCGTCTGGCCGGCGGCAAGGGGGAGAGTTTTCTGAAACTCCCGCGTCGCGGAGTCTTGACCGGAGTTGGCGGCCACGACAGGCAATGCCAAGGCACAGGCGACCAGCAGCGCGGGCGCGTATTTTCCCGGCGAACTACCTGCGCGGAGCAAGCTCATCGTTTTGTCTCCAGAACATCCTCCAGGGTCTGCTGCTTCGCCTGGTACATCGCCAGAAGTTGGTAGTGGAGATGCGCGTAGGAGGGATTCTCTCCGGCCTGGGCGCGCAAGTCGGCGATGGCGCTGTCCAGCACCAGCAATTTTTCACGGTAACTGGCCATCAGCGGGGTGTCCACGTTCAATTGCGGACTGGTGTTGGCGGCCAGCTTGTCGATGGCCGATATGTATTCCCGTTCGGTGCGCTCGACTTCAGCGAGGGCGCTGGTCTTGAGCAGCGCATTTCCCTGATTCACCACTGGTCGAGCCGGATGCTTGTAGAGATAGACGCTTGAAATCGCCAGTAGGATCGCCATGGCGCCAGCCAGGGCCGATCGCCAGGCGGTTGAAATGCGGCGCCAAGAGTCGAGGAAGATCCAAAAGCTCTTCGGCGGAGCGGGTGCGGCTTGCTGCTGGCGAAGTGAACTTTCGATGCGCGACCAAAGAGCGGGGCTTTCCTGGTAGTCGCGCAACTCACCTGCCGCGACGCTCAATTGTTTCCAAGCGCGTAGTTCCTTGGCACAAGCGGCGCAAGACTTGGCGTGTTGTTCAAGCGCAGCCCATTCATCGGAAGAGCCGTCGAGGAGGATTCGCCGGCGATCGTTGCAGTCAATACTCATCAGATGGCTCCGGTTGCCGAACTGCGGGGAGGTTCGAGCATCGAGCGGAGATTCCTTTTGGCCTGGAAAAGCGTGTTCTTCGAGGCGGTTTCTGAGATTTCGAGCATCCCGGCAATTTCGGCGTGGCGAAAGCCCTCGACTTCGTAGAGGAGGAAAACGTCCCGCTGGTGGGCGCTGAGGCGATCGAGTGCGGACTCAAGAGCCATGCGAAGAGAAGGATGAGCGCCGGGCGCACGGAGTTCCTTGTGCGGGGGCAGTGAATCCACGTCTTCATTCACCTGGTCTTTTCTGCGGACGCGGCTGCGGCGCAAATCGTGGCAGGTGTTGACCAGGATGCGAAACGTCCAGGTGACAAAGGAAGATTGCCCGCGAAAGCCGGAGATGCTGCGCTGGATTTTCAGAAAGGTTTCCTGGACGGCGTCCTCGGCATCCATCGGCGAGCCCAAAAGGTTGCGCGCCAGATTTTTCATGCGCTTGCCCTGCCACTGATAGAGGCGCTCGTAACCCTGAAGGTTTCCGCTGAGGCAGGCCGCCGCCACGGCCGCGTCCTGGGGAGGCTCTTCGCTCGTTCGAACGGTTTCCGCCTGCCCTTTGCCAGATTCCACTCGCCGCTCCCCGTCGCGCGCCACGGCTAGGAGTTTATGCTCCCAGGGCAGCGCAAGTCCCACAGATCCCATGACTTTCTCCTGTGCCGTATAGACGATCGAGCGGGGGCAAAGGTCTGCCCGCGGCGCGAACAGATCCAATGGCGTAAGACGCTTATTTTCAGTTGGTTATAAATATATCTGCGCAAGCGCCAATCGGGGCCGGCAACTTGTCGGTCTACAGCTCGGCTTCAGCCGGCAGGCCGCCGCGGGTGCGTTCCCGCTGCTCGAACTCTCGCACCATGTCAGCGAGGTCTCTCGGTGTGAAATCGGGCCACCGCTTGGGGAGAAAGCAGAATTCGGCGAAGGCGCATTCCCAGAGCAGAAAATCGGAGAGGCGTTGCTCGCCGCCGGTGCGGACGAGAAGATCGACGTCCGTTGAGCCGCCGCGCTGGACTTCGGCGAGAATGTTGCTGAACGCTTCGCTTGTGAGGTCGGTGACTTTGTAGAATTTGCTGGCGGCCTGAAAAATTGTGTGGCGGGCGGAATAATCGATTGCCAAGCGGAGATGGAGTCGTCTGCCGTTGGCGGTGAGCGCTTCAGAATCGGCAATGGTCTCGCGCAGAGTGGCCGGCAACCGGTCGCGGCGGCCGATGATGTTCAGGCGAACGCCCTCCTCGAGGCAGTGGGAAGTTTCAGCCAGGAGATATTCCTGGAGAATCTGGAGAATGGCTGTGACTTCTGAGGCAGGCCGCGCCCAGTTTGCAGAAGACAGAGCAAACAGGGTAAGCGTGTGAATGCCGAGGTGCGGCGCGCTCTGAATGACGCGCCGGGCGGCCTCCGCCCCCGCGCGATGGCCCGCGGTGCGCGGCAGGGCGCGTGAAGTGGCCCAACGGCCGTTGCCGTCGCAGATAATCGCGACGTGAAGCGAGGATGCCGCTCCCGGGAGAGCCGGGTAATCGGGGGGGACAGGCTTTTCCAAGACAGGGTTTTGCACGAGCATGATTCTTTCTCCGCCGCCAACTGACGTAATGTACTTTGCTTTACAAAGTACAGGGACAAAAAATTTTCAGCGTTCGCGGGTGGCGCGAATCAACGCCTCCATGTGATCCAGATAGCGCTCGAGCGCTTTGCGCCCCGCGGGAGCCAGCCGGTATTCGGTCTTGGGCAAGCGCCCGTCGAACGATTTCGTGCACAGGATGTAGTCGGCTTCTTCGAGCTTTCGGGCATGAACGCTGAGATTTCCGTCGGTCGTTTTCAGCAACGCTTTAAGTTCGTTGAAGGTCAGCGTGCGATTTACGGCGAGCGCGCTGACGATGCCCAGGCGGATCCGCTCATGAATCAACCGATCGAGCGGGACGGCAACAGGCTGCGAAGCGGCGCTGCGAACAGGCGAAGGACCTTCTTCGCGTTGCGCGCGTTCCTGCCGGACTGTGGACGACTTGGCCATCGGTTCCTTTCCCCCTGAAAACTTACCCGCTCAACCCCCGTACCGCAACGCGATCCAGACACCAAATCCGATTTGCACCGCGCCAAATCCGGCGGCCATGGAGAGGTTGCCCCAGGAAGCCGGAGCGAACAGCGCCGCCGCGCCAAGAGCCATCAGGCACATTCCCATGATGGGCACGGCGCGAACGGAAAACGCGCCGCCGGTGACGATCGCGGTGCCATAGAGCAGCAGCCAGACACCCGGCAAAACAGCAAAAGCGCCGGACTGGAATAAAGCCAGGGTCAGCAATCCGCCGACGATGATGGGGGGGGCGAAACTGAGGGCGAATTTCCGTCCGGGACCGCTGAAGAGCGAAGAATTGGCGCGCTTCGCCTTGGTGGCAGCCGCGGGAGCGGCGATGGCCACGGCTACAAACACTTCCGCCAGCCAGACGGCAAGCCATGCGCGGGGCGAATTCTGGCGGGAGGCGAGAAACGCAGCGGCGAGCGCGGTAGCGCCCATGGCCACGCCACCCCAGCCGGGAACGGCGGTGAATTCGGCGGCGCTCTCCATCGTTTCGCGGATATAGCGCAGGTGATCGGCAGCCCGGGCATCAATGGGGATGGGCCGAGGAAGCGAAGCGCGGTTGGGGCGCGGGATAGGCACGAGGGAAGGATAGGGAAAGGGGGAATCTATGTCAAGTACTTTGTATCGCAAAGTAAGAGGCTATCCCCGCCGCCCGTATTTCCCCATTAACGGCACAAACCGGCAGGGCCCGCACTGTTTCACAATCAGTTGGCTCGCGCGCTTTGTGAAAAGCTGCAGTTCCTGTCTGTCTTCTTCGCCCACTGGCGCGACGAGCCGGCCCCCTTCGGCCAGTTGTTCGAGTAGAGGTTCAGGAACCGTGGGTGCGGCGGCGGCGATCAGTATCGCTCCGTAAGGGCTAGAGTCCGCGAAACCGAGAGTTCCGTCACCATAATGAACGTGCACGTTCCGATAGCCCAGACGCCGGAGCCGCTCGGCCGACGATTGCGCCAATTCGGGCAGGTGTTCGACCGTGTGGACCTCGCGGGCGAGAAGGGAAACAACGGCTGCCTGATAGCCACAGCCGGTGCCAATTTCAAGGACCTTCTCCCGTCCCGTGAGCTCGAGCGAAGCGAGCATGGCAGCGACGATATAGGGCTGCGAAATGGTCTGCCCATATCCGATGGGGAGCGGTTCGTCCGCGTAGGCCTGATGGACCCGGGATCGAGGCGCAAATTCGTGGCGCGGGACGGTGGCCATCGCGAGCAGTACGCGTTCATCGGCGACACCGCGTTTCCGGATCTGGCTTTCGACCATCAGGCGGCGTTCCTCCGCAAAATTGGAGCTTCCGCCGTTGCCTTTGGAAAAGCTGGTCATCTAAATCTGCGCAATCCTGGGAATCCTGAATACCCTCGAGCGCGCCCATTCCGCAGCTCTACTCTGACATGGTTTCCTGTTTTCGGCTGTGCTGCCACCTGCACGGAAGGTCAGTGACCTAAGCAACAATTCTGGACTTTGGAGCAGCAGTCAGGGACCAAACGCTTCACTAGAATTCGAATTGCGGCAATGTTTCCGGGCATTCTGGACAGCCCTGGCAAAGATGTGGAGGCAGTCATGAAGGCGGTTCTGGCACTTATCGTGATTTATATCGGCACATTTCTTGTGGCCATCCAGGGTGGCTCGCTCGCGGAGGTCCAGGCGGCTCCGCAAACCTATTCCGGCGCGCAAAGCGGCGAACTGGCAGTGGGGGCGATTGATCCGGCGAAGGAATCCGACATCCGCTCGCTGCTCGAACTGGTCGGCGCACGCGACCTGGTGCAGGACTCCATGACCCGGGCGGCCGAACAATACCGCGAAAGGCTGCTCGAAACGGTGCCGAACAACCAGCAGGGCCAGACGTTCGTGAATACGGTCGTCACCGGTTACGAAAAGAGATTCGACGTTGATGGGGTGACGGCGCAGCTGATCGCCGTCTACGACAAGCATTACACCGATGAAGAGATCAAAGGGTTGCTGCAATTTTATGGCTCGCCGCTCGGCCAGAAAGTGGCCGCCGAGTCACCGAAGATCAGCCGGGAAATTCAGGACTCGATCCGCCTGGCGGCAGGAAAAGCGGTGAAGGATGCGCTGGAAGAAGCGAAGCGGGAGAATCCGGGCGTCGGGCAAAATGCGAAGCTGGCAGGCCCCGGCAAGCGATTCCAGCCTCGACGCGCGCAGCAGGCAGCCGGCGCGCAATCGGCGCAACAGCAGGATCCCCAATAAGAAGAGCTTGATGAATTTCTCCGGCGAAGCGCGCTACGGAAAGCGCTTCTTGATTCTGATGTCCACGCCAAACGTGCCGTTCTGATCGCGCAACCCCACAATTGAAATATTCCGGTTCAAAATGTACTCCACCTGAATCACCTGCTGCTGGGTGGAACTTACGTTGGAAACGTAGGTCACGGTGAGATCGCGGGTAACCTGCTGCTCGACGGTGACGCGCGCGCCAACGTTCTGCCCGGAACTGGTGGTGCCAAAACCAGCGAGTCCGGGATCCACGCGGAACCGGGTGATGCCAAACAAGCGTTCAACGCGTCCGCCCAATTGGCTGGAAATTGCTTCAGAAAGCAGCGCAGTGGCTCCGCTGTTACTTCCCGCACCGGCCTGTCCGGTGACGCCCCCGTGCATCGTGGCTTCCGAAGTTGTCTGCCCCAGGGCCAGCAGGGTGATGATATCGTTTCCGGGCAGCGGCGGATCGGAGCGGTAGGACAGACTCATCTTGCTGGCCTGCCCGGTGAAATTCAGGGTGATCTCGTATTGCTGGATATTTGTGGTGGCTTCAAAGTTGATCACCGGATCCATGCGGAAGGGGTTGGAGAAATTCAGATCGCCGCGCGCGACCTTGTAACGATTATCGTGGAAGTAGAGATCGCCCGACAGAACGTGGATGTGTCCGAGCAGAATCGGATGCTCGGCGGTGCCGCGGGCACGGAGGCTTGATTCGGCCTCGAGATGCGCGCCCGGCCACTCCAGCCGGGTATCGGGCGTCGAGCTCCCCTCGACGTCGAGTTGCAGGTTGCGCAGAAAACTCGAAGTTGTATTGCTATTGGCGGAGCTGGAGGTCAGGGAACCCACTGCCTCGATGCCTGCGTTCAGGGTGACCCGCTGAACCTGAACTTTCCCTGAGAGCAGCCCGCCATCGGGAGTGCCGGATAGTCGCAGGGAACCCCCGACAAGCCAGCTCATGCCCTCCGGATAGCGGATGCGGATGCGATCGGTCTTTGCAGTGACGTCGTAGCGGAGCGGCTTCTCGGAATAGTTGGCGGTCCCGGCGAGCGTAATCTGGCCCCCGCCTGCCTCGCCGGTGACATTGTCGAAGAACAGGCGGTTGGCGTCAAAGACCAGGTCGCCCTTCACATTGCTCAAGCCGGTGGGGAAATCCGCGGAGCGGACCGAAGCGTTATTCAGCTTCACCCGGCCAATGATGCGGGGGCGGTCGAGAGTGCCCTCGAACGAAGTGTTGATGTCCGCGCGGCCGCTCACATCCACATCCGTCATATAGCCGCTGAGGAGGCGCAAGTCTACCGAACCGTTGAGCTTCATGGCCAACGTGCGGCGCCCTGTAAACTGGACCGAACCGGTCAGCTCTGCATTGGTATCCGTGCCCTTCAGCGCCAGGCTGAGAATTTTCAAGCTGTCTTTTGTGGACTTGAGGTGGATCGGCCCCTGGTTTTCAAGCTGCACGCTGCCGTAGTTGAGTACCAAGCGGGAAAAATTCCCGTCAAGGGTCAGAGTTTCAGGATGCTGCAAGTCGCCCTGAACCGTGATATCGCCATCCGCAACGCCGTGGCCGCCGAATTTTCGCAGGTGCAAGGCCGAAAGCAGAAAGGGGTCCAGGTTGATGTTGCGAATGGAGACTTTCCCGTCGAGTGGCAGCGGATCGGCGAGACCCAGGGTGATCCCGCCGGTGATCGCTCCTTCGCTCATGGCCGAGCTGAGTTTTAGTTGCGCCAGTCGTCCATCCGATTGCAGATCGCCGCCAAAGCTACCGATGATTTCCGAGCCCACCTGCAGGTCAACCACGCGGACGGAGCCTTCAGCCAGAGGGGCACGCAGCGGGCCGCTGGATTTCAGACGAAACGACACTTGGCCGCCGAGCGGGAGGCCTGAAGCCTTGATCCTCCCGAAATTCGCCAGCGGCAGCGATGCCCCGACCAGATCCGTGGTCAACGACCGATCGGCATAGCGATAGGCAACGGAGCCGGTGACGATTCCCGCGCCCCCGGCCTTTTCCGCGCCCGGGCCGAAAAATCGTAATTCGGCATTTGAAAGGCGTACTTCATCGGGCAGCACCATCAGCTGGCCACGGAGGCGGCTGAATGGAACGGTGTAGACGGTCGCATCGGCCACGTCCAACAAACCCGTTAAGGAAGGCTCCGCGCGCGTTCCGCGTCCGTGGAACTGGCCGGTCAGCAAGCCCTGGATGGGATATTTCTTCCCGGCCAGTTGCTCGAGCGATTCCAGGGGAACTTTTTCAAGATTCAGTTCGCTAATCCACTGATTTTCCGGACGGAACTCCCAATCGGTCAATTGCAATTGGCCGTCGATGCCGGCTTCCATGGCGCCACGGCGAGCGCGACCCCGGGAGATGACCAGTTCTCTCGGGGAGTAAGACATGTCGCCGTCGAGCGAGTCGAGAGCGAAATTGTCATAGCGGGCGTGCTCTCCGTGAAAATGGCCCTGGAACGTCGGGCCGTCCGACGGCCCGATGATCCGGCCGTTCCACTCCAGAGCGCCATCAATGAGGATCTTCGCGGCAGGCGTGCCCGGCTTGTCGCCGGAAATGGCGTGAATGAAATCGTCCCAGGGAGCCAGGGACCCAATGTCCATGCGAACATCCAGGGACGTATTTTTCGGATGAAGAATTCCGGTGATGCTGCCTCGGGCAGTGGGAGTTTCAAAATCGAATTGACGGAGCTCGAAAGAGTTCGGGGTGTAGCGGTAACGGAGGACCGCGTCGCTCGTGATCGGGACGTGGCCAAGCTGGGTTTCGTCGGGTTCCTCCCAGTGCATGCGAGCGGAAATATCGAAGTCGCGGAAATTGTCGTGCCAGGTCTCGACAGTGTCGGCGGAAATCACGGCATCCCAGTGGAGACTGTCGAAGGGAAAGCCCCGATGGTCGATCGCGGGAGAAACCTCCCTGAGGCGGATGCCCTGGACTTTGGTCTCGCCCCGGAACTTCAGGCCGTCGAACTTCATGGTGACGCGGCCCTTGACGCTGCCTCCGAGGCCATAGGCCGCGAAATCTGGAAGGACAACTCCGTCCGGGTCGAGCAGGTAGCTGGAGCGGCTCATTAGATTGGCGGTGTGAAAGTCCTCGAAGCTCAGCACCATGTTATCAGCGGCGAATTCGCCTTTCCCCTTGATCGTGCCGGAGGCAAGCGTTCCTTCGCCGCGCAGGTCAATTCTGCCCAATGGGACCTCGGGAGTGCGAAAGGCCTCGCGAATATCCAGGAGGTCGAGCCACCCGCGATATCGGTAGGTCCAGTCGGGGGACTGGAAATTTCTGGTTTCTGCCTCCAGGTCCAGGTGCGAGCGGCCGACGTCCACCATTGCTTGTTCCACCGAAAAGCCATCACGGCTGGCGGAAAATTTTGCCGACAGGTTTGCGGGTATCGGGATATCGCGTCTTCGCGCCAGTTGGACGGAATCCCAGTCTAGGGTTCCAAGATAGAGTGGATGCTCCGGAGTGCCGCCGGCGGAGACATTCAGGCGCAGATCGCCACCCTCCATCGCGACCAGCGAGTGCAGGTTATTGTAGAGAAACCAGCCATCCTTGATTTCGACGTGACCGACGTGCAAGTCCAAAAGGGTTTGCTCGAGAGGCTGTTTCGAACTGCTTTTCTTGAAGGCCGGAAGATTGTTGCTGCCGTCTTTCTCCACCCGGAGGTGAACCCTGGGTTCGACGAGTACCAGATCATTTAAGGAAACGCGTCGGCCCCAAAACGAATCGATGCGCAAGCCGATTCTGGCCTGCTCCGCGCTGAGGAGGGGCTCCGTGCCTGGCGGCTCCTTGCCATGAATCACCAGGCCGTTCACGCTGGCGTTCAGCGAAAACCAGCCGACCGAAACCGTGCGCACTTCCACGCGGGTTCCGGTCAAATTCTCGAGGCGGTTGACCAGGAAGCGGCGCAAGAGGGGATTGGCGAGGCCGCTGCCGAGCGCGATGATGGCCAGTGCCACGCCGAGCAGAGTCCAGGTGCCCAGCACCCAGAAGAGGTGTTCGAGCCATAGAATCTTCTTGTGGCGAGATTCCTTGGTCATTGCGGCTTCAGCTCCAGCATGATCTCAACCCGGACACGGGTGCGGCTTTCCTTGAGCCAGCGGTCGGACTGCTCGTTGATGGCTTGCTGCACCAGCGCTTCCTGGATAAAGTCCCGCGCATTTTCCAGTGTCGGCGGAGTCTGGCCGCGCGATTCCGCGCGCGGCACGACGCGGGTCCTGTAAAAGTCCTCGATGGCCTTTTCGTCAACCTGGATAGCCGGGCGGAAGCGGGTGTCGAGGTAATTGCTGAGATAGAGCTGGGCGCGGAGGAACCGGCGAATTTCCTCATCGGTGATGCCGCTCTGTTTCTGGCGTGCCTGAAATTCCTCGGGGGAGGAAAAAGAACGCTTCAGGCGTTCGAGGCTGCGGTTGACGTCGTCGACGGAAGGCTGGGGAAACCGCGCGACATTTGCCTCGTTGCGGACGATCCACTGGTCGATCAGGCGGTTCAGGATGTCCGCATCGCTTTGCGCTTTGCCATCCAGGAAGATCTGGTAGCGGTTGAGTTGCCGGATGTCGCTCAGCAGGATGATATCGGTTTCGACCCTGGCGGCAATCCGGTCAACCACTTCCTGAGCCTGGCTCGGGCCTGGCAATCCGAGCAGGCCGATCAGAATCGTCAGGGCTGTGATCCATTTACGCATCAGAAACTCGAGCCCAGGTTGAAGAATATCTGAAACTTCTGCAAGTGCGTCCCTTGCTGGCAAAACACCCGGGCGTTCTGGCAAGGAATGACAAACTGCGCGGGATTCAACTGATAGCCCAGGTCAATCCGGATGGGGCCGATGGGTGTGGCGTAGCGCAGGCCAAAGCCGACGGTGTGGGAGAAATAGTTGAGCTCGTTGGTGCAATTGGCCACGCAGCGCGTCGGGTTGAACGGCCCCGGCGGCTGGCCTGCAATTGCGGCAACGAATACGGGTTTCGGCGGTGACCAACGGAGAGTTACGCGGCTGGCCCGGCTGTAGACGTTTCCAGCGTCATAGAACAACGCGCCACCGAGCTTGGTCCCGATGATGGGCAGCTTTAGCGGGAAGCGAACCTCCTGGTTGAGTATTACGAGCGCTTGGCCGCCGACCGGGAAACCTGTCAGCGCATCGCGCGGACCAGCTTGATTGAGGGCGAAACCCCGTATGGACGTGCCGCCCCCGGCAAAAAGCCTTTCCGGCAACGGAATTAACTGCGGTAGTGGAGTTAGGGTCGGCGCAGGAAAGGTCAGCGAGACGGTGTTGCCATAAGGCTGCAGAATGCCGATGCGGAGCGAGCGGGCAAAATTCCAGTTGCGCGACAGCGGAGTGTAGGTGGAATTCTGGGCAAAATAGCGCAGAAAGCTCGCGCTCGAACCGATGGAAGTGGCCGCGACGCTGAAATCCACAGTGTTGAAGGAGCCTTTCGTCGCGTCCGCGGGATTGTCGCGGTAATCGCGAACATAGGTGGCGCCGAACTGGGAAACCAGAGTCGGCTGGTTGAACAGCGGAATTTCTTCCGCGGGAATGTTCAAACTGCTGACGGTCACTTTTCTGAATGCATAGCGAAACAACAGCGAGGAACGCGGAGTGACCTGGTCGGTGAGCTGCACGTTGCCTTCATAGCGGGTTTGGCCGAAGGTATTGATATCCTGCGTTTTTTCGACGTAGGCATTCGCCTGCAGACTTAATTTCGAAATATTGAAGGTATTGGGCGCGGTGTAAGCAAGCAGCGCGCGCCCCTGAATGGTGCTGCCGCGGAGTTTCAGGGCAAGAGAATCGGCGCGGCCGGTCACATTCTGCTTTGAAATTTCCAGAATGCCGCGCGGCGCCGCCTGGATTTCTCCGCCCGTCGGATCCGTAGTGCTGGCCAGGCGCTGCACTTCGAATCCGCCTCCGTAGGCGATGGTGTAACGCTTGGCTTCCTCGACCAGGACCACGACGTTTTTTTCGGGATCGTTGCCGTTGGCGTTCTGCGGCTCGATGGTGACGCGATTGAAAACCCCGAGGTTGTACAGCTTCTGCTGGGACTCGACCACGTCCCCCTCGCGCAAGGGTTCCCCCGGCCGCACCTTGACCTCCCGGCGGATTACGCGCTGGCGGGTGTGTTTGTATCCGGTGAGAAAAACCTGCTTCACGGAGATTCGCGGGCCTTCCACAATCTTGTAGACAAGTTTTACCGGTTGCGCGCGTTCGATCGCGTATTTGCGGGCCTCGCCCGACAGTTTTTCCGTTTCCGCGTTTTGTTTTGCCGTGGAAGCTTCGGCTTGCAGGGAAGAATCAGGGTCGGCGGTGTAGGAAAACGTTGCGTCCGGAAAGCCCTGGTTGTAATAGAGGGCCAGAACGTTGTCGCGATCGCTCGAAACGTTGATGTCAGAGAAGGGTTGTCCCGGCAGCGAGCCCAGAACCTCGCGAATCTGTTCTTCGCTCAAGGTGTGCATGCCTTCCACCTCGAGGCTGGAGACGAGCGTCTGCTTTCCTTCTTCAATGTTGAAGTGAACGGTCAGATCGCCTCCTTTTTTCTTGTTGACCTCTTCGACCTGGGCATCCACTCTGGCTGAGAGAAATCCGTTCGAGATGTACACGTTTTTCATCGACAGGGCATCGGCCTCCATCAACCGGCGGCTGAAACGCGGCCGGGTGAAGAGGCTGACGGTGGAAATGGTGAGCCGGCCCTTCAGGAGGTCGGTGCTGAAGTAGCGGTTCCCTTTGAATTCGATGCGCGAAAGCTGGTGCCGGGAACCCCGCTCGACCGTATAAGTAATTACCTCCTCGGAACCCTTTTTCCCGGATTTTGCGCCTTCCACTTCGCGGGCCGCAACCGCGTAGTCCACTTTCGCGTCGAAGTATCCCTCCCGCTCCATCCGCTCCCGGATATTCCGCCGGCCCTCTTCGAGAAGGTCCGTGTCAACGGATCCTTCCTGATAGACGGGGATCATTTTTTTCAGATCACGACCGGATAATTTGGCCCCGATTAACGCCACGCGCACCAGCGGGCCTTCCGTTACCTCCAGGGTCATCGCAAGCGTGTTCGCGGCCGCATCCAGCTCGCCTCTGCGGACCGAAACACGTGCGCTCAAGTGCCCTTTTTTTTCCAGGAATTTCCGGATGCGCTCGGTGCCCGATTGGACTTTGGCAATCGTCAGCGGGCTTCCGGGCTTGAGCTTGAATCTGGCGAGGAGATCGGAGTCCCGGTATTCGGTGTTGTTGATTAGATCGATCTTCTTGGCGCGAACCCTGGGCCCGGGGTCCAGATTCACGATCACATCCAGCTGATGCGATTCAGGGAAAGGCCGTTCCCGGACGCTGATCTTTGCCCGATAGAGCCCTTCCTCTCGCAGGGCATCGCGCAAGCGCTCCACCCCGTCTCTGACATCTTGCTCGTGGTAGGTCTGCCCCAGGGAAAGCTGCATGGCAGCGACGGCGGAGGCTTCCGTCGGCGGAGGCGTGAGTCCGTTGATTAGGATCTGATTGAAATAAAGATTTTCACGAGCCACAAAATCGAGCCGAACTCCATGGGCGTCAGGATAGACGACGGCGCGCAAATCCGCGTAGTTCCCGGTTTGGTACAGGCTGCGAATGCTGGCGGCGACCTGCTCGGGGCGCAAGGGCTCGCCAGGCTGCACCGGCAAGGCCTCCAGCCGAGCCTCGAGCACTTTGCCGTCTGGGCTGACCACGCGCACGCTGGTTAGCTCGGGTTCAGCTGGTTTGGCGGCCTGGGGTTCTGGACTGGTCTGGGCGTGCGCTCGTGCTCCTCCCAGAGTAAGACCCAGAAGGACAATCGCCCGCAACCCGTGGTGCCAGCGGCATTTCATGCGCTCTATAACACAGACGAAGCGTAGCACAGGCGCGTTGCCTCCCCTGGTCCGTTTGGGGCTATGATGAAGAGGAAAAGAACCTGCGGTGCTAGGAATCCATTTTACGTGACTCCTTCGCTTAACGAGAAGTACTCCCGTCAGATCTTGTTCGCTGGAATTGGGCCGGAAGGCCAGGCGCGTCTGAATCGTTCGAGCGCTGTGATTGTGGGCTCTGGCGCCATCGGCGCGGCGGTTGCCAATCTGCTGGTGCGGGCGGGCGTCGGCCGGATTCGAATCCTGGACCGGGATTTCGTGGAGCCGTCCAATCTGCAGCGGCAGATCCTTTTCGACGAAGCCGATGCGCGGGAGGCGCTGCCCAAGGCGGTTGCCGCGGAGCGCAAACTTCGGGCGTTGAATTTGGACGTCCAGATTGAAGGAGTTGTGGCGGATCTCAATTCCGGGAACGCAGAGGAATTGCTCTCGGGGTTTCCGTTGATCCTTGACGGCACGGACAATTTTGAAACGCGATTTTTGGTCAACGATTTTGCCGTGCAATCGGGTACTCCCTGGGTATATGGCGCCGCGGTTGCCAGCTACGGCCTGACCTTCACGATTCGGCCCCAGCACACCGCTTGCCTTGCCTGTCTGCTCGAATCCGGCGGGGCGCCTGGCCTGGAAGAAACCTGCGACACGGTGGGCGTTCTGGGGCCGATCGTGAATCTGATTGCGTCGCTTGAAGCGGCCGAGGCTTTGAAACTGCTCTCCGGCAACCAAGGCCAAATGCATGGCCGGTTGCTTTCCGCTGACGTCTGGACGGGCCGCTTCCAGTCGGTAGAGCCGGAGCGGAATCCCCGCTGCCGTGCGTGCGCGCGGCGTGAATTTCCGTATCTGGAGGGCCGCGCTCAGCCGCATATCACCCTGTGCGGGCGCGACTCCGTGCAGATTCACGAGCGGGGACGCCATCTGGATCTGCCGGCCCTCGAACGGCGGCTTCGTTCGAGCATCCCGGGCGTGCGCCAGAACGGCTTTCTGCTGCGATTCCAGGTGGCTCCCTACGAGATGACCATCTTCAGCGACGGCAGGGCAATCCTGAAAGGCACGAAGGACCCGGCAATCGCTCGTTCGCTTTACGCCAAATATATCGGTGCATGAGCTGCCTTAGCGGAAGATGCCGCTGCGGCCGGCCGGAGTGCGCATCGAGGCCCGGTCCAGGTTCTCCCGGAGATTCATCAGCGTCAAAAAGGTGCTGAGGACACGGGCTTTCAAGTCATCTGTGAGGTGCAGGCCGCTGGTGGCCACACGGGCCAGCGATTCGCCGTTCGTGGTGATGAATTTCATGATGTCCCGCTGCCGATCCTGCGGGGCATTCCCGAGCGCGGTCTCCCGCCGCATCTCGGCGCAGCTAGCTTCAAGCGAAAGGGTGAAATGCAGGATGCAGACCTTCTGCTCCGCCAGGGCGGCGGGCACGTCGTGTTTGCATCCCGAGATGTGGCAAGTGGCGCTCATGCTTCCCAAAAGGGTGGTTTTTGATAGGTAACATTCTTGGAGGCGAAAATCCAGCGGTCATCTTGGTCCTGCGGCGTATGAAGTAGCTGTCCATTTTGGGGCCAACCTGCACCTTTGACCAGTACTTTGCCGCCCGGGACCCGCGGCCTCCGGCAGGTACGAATCTATTCCCGTTTCTTCGCGCAAATCTTTGTCAAAAAGTTTGACAGCGTCTGTCTGCGACTGTATAAATATACAGTAGACTGTATATTGGATATGGGCGCGACAAAAACATACCGGCACGGACAGATCCTGCGGCTCGTTTCGAGCGAGCGCATCGCCAACCAGGAGGATTTGCGCCGCCGGCTGGCGCAGCAGAGGCTGCGGGTCACACAAGCCACGCTTTCGCGCGACCTTCAGGAGCTGAAGCTCGTCAAGACCACGGAAGGCTACAGGACGGGAACGGCGCTGCCGGAGGAATCTGCAGGCGTCGCTCCGCTGACCCGGGCGCTGCGCGAATTCCTGCTGGACATCCGCCCTGCGGAAAACCTGCTGGTGCTGAAGACGCCTCCGAGCGGTGCACAGCCGCTGGCCGCGGCCGTTGATGCCGCGAAGTTCCCGGAAATTGCGGGCACCATCGCGGGGGACGACACGGTGCTGATCATTACGCCCAACCGCAAGACGCGGGAGTCTCTGCAAAAGAAGATCGAAGCGCACGTGAAATGAGAGACCCCCGCCACATCGCGGTCATTGGCGTCACCGGCTATACGGGCTTTGAGCTGGCGACGCTGTTACTGCGCCATCCGGGCATTGGGGAGCCAACCTTTTATGTGCGGGAAACCGATGGGGCGCGCTGTCTTTCAGAGATGTTTCCCCAGTTGCGCGGGTGGGGTGAGGCATCCTTGAAGCCGCTCGCGCTGGAAGCCATTGCCGGCAGCAGCGCCGGAACCGCGTTTCTTGCCACGCCGCATGAGGTTTCCGCGGAACTCGCGCCGAGGCTTCTGGATGCCGGGCTCCGCGTGATTGATTTAAGCGGAGCGTTCCGCTTCGCGTCCGCCGCGACCTATTCCTCCTGGTACAAGCTGGCCGCGCCGCATGCCGCGCGTCTGGGCGAAGCGGTCTATGGTCTGCCGGAGCTTTACAGCGAACAGATCAAACGAGCGAAGCTGATCGCCAATCCCGGTTGTTACGCCACCAGCGTGATTCTTGCCCTGCGGCCGCTCCAGGAGGCTGGGCTTCTGGCCCCCGGCCACACGGTGGTTTGCGATTCCAAATCGGGCGCGAGCGGCGCGGGCAAGGAACCTCGCCGCGACTTGCAGTTCGTCGAAGTGGATGGAAACTTCCGGGCGTACAGCATGTTCAGCCACCGGCACACGCCGGAAATCCTCGAACATACCGGCTTGCCCGAATCGCAGCTGGTTTTCTCGACGCACCTGCTGCCGATTCCGCGCGGCATCCTCTCCTCGGTTTACGTGCATTTGGCAAAAATCCAAACGCCCGAGGACATCGAGGCGCTGTTTAGAAAGTTTTACGCGGGCCGCTCTCTGATCCGCATTCATCGAGCGGGAACGCTGCCGGAGGTGCAGCACATCATCAAAACCAATTTTTGCGATATCGGCTTCGCGCTGCATGCCGATGGGAAACGGCTCGTGGTGGTTTCCTGCCTCGACAATCTCGGCAAGGGAGCAGCCGGCCAGGCTGTGCAGAACCTGAATCTTACCCTGGGAATCGAGGAAAGGACGGGACTCGTATGAGGATCGTAGTGAAATTCGCCGGCGCGTTGCTCGAGGATGCCGCGACCGTGCGATTGCTTGCCCAGCAGATTGCCGCGCTTTCGCGGCACAAGCACGAGATTCTGGTGGTTCACGGCGGGGGCAGGATTTTCACGGCCACGCTGAAGCGCCTGGGCATCGAGAGCAAGTTTGTGGGCGGTTTGCGGGTCACGGACAAGGAAACGCGCGACGCAGCGGTTATGGTATTCGCCGGCGTCCTGAACAAGCAGCTTTCGGCGGCCATAACCGCGGAGGGGCAGCCGGCGCTGGGTATTTGCGCGGCCGATGCGGCCTGTTTTTCCGCTTCGCCTTTGGTGCATGACGACGTCGAAGGCAGCCTCGGCTATGTCGGGTATCTCACTGGCGTTAATGTTCGTTTTCTTGAATCCCTGTGGCGGGCCAAGCTGCTGCCTGTCGCCGCGTGTCTGGGCCTCGGCGCCGACAACGAGCTCTACAACATCAACGCCGATCACATGGCAGCGGCTTGTGCGGAGTTCGTCGAAGCCGACCATCTGATCTATCTCGCAGACGTTGCCGGCGTGCTGGATGGCGAACGAGTGCTCTCCGCCATCTCCTGCCAAGAGATCGACCGCCTGATCCATTCGCGCGTGGTTTCTGGCGGCATGATTCTGAAGCTCGAAGCGGCCAAGCGAGCGCTCCAATCCGGCGTACGGGAAGTGCACATCGTCGGCGGAGGTTGTGCCGCGGCGGCGTTGGCTCCCAGCCGGTTTGTTCGGGCTGGGGCTGAAACCGCCGCAACTCTCGAACTTCCCGGAACCCGGGTGTTCCGGGAGTTTTCCTCGGCTGGGCATTCGGCCAGCGCGGCAGTTTAGTCGCACGCGAAATGGGAGAAATCGATGACTACGACGATCACACTTCCTGTTGCTGTCACCAAGGACCTCCTGACCGGAGCGGAGTGGACCCCCACAGACGCCCGCGACCTGCTTCAGCGCACCGCTGAGATCAAAGCGCGCCCGGCGCGTTACGCCACCACGCTTCGTGGCAAGCACATCGCGCTGATTTTTGAGAAGCCGTCACTCCGCACGCGGGTCACGTTTGAAGTCGGCATCCAGAGCATGGGCGGATTCGTCGTTTTTCTCGATCACACCCAGGCGCGGCTCGGCGAGCGCGAGTCCATCCCCGATGTGGCGCGGAACCTGGAATGCTGGGTGCAAGGCATCGTTGCGCGCGTATACGAGCAGCGGGTGCTTGAGGAGATGGCCAGCAATATTTCCATCCCGGTGATCAATGCCCTCTCGGACAAATTTCATCCCTGCCAGGCCCTGGCGGATTTCTTCACCCTGGAGGAAAAATTCGGCTCTTTGAAAGGGCTGAAGCTGGCTTACGTCGGCGACGGCAACAACGTCTGCAATTCGCTGATTTTTCTGGCGGCACGGCTTGGCGTGAACCTTCAGATCGCCACTCCGGCAAGCTACGCGCCGGCCGAGGACGTGCTTGCCGACGCCAAGCGCGTGGCGAAAGAAACTCGCGCGAAGATTGGGCTCTTCACCGATCCCGCGGAGGCGGTGGAAGGCGCGCAAGCGGTGTACACCGATTCGTGGACCAGCATGGGATTTGAGGCGGAAGAAAAGATGCGTCGCCAGATCTTCAAGCCATACCAGGTGAATCGCAAGCTCATGGAGCAAGCCGGGCCGGGCGCGCTTTTCATGCACTGCCTTCCGGCGCATCGCGGGCAGGAAGCGACCGACGAAGTGCTCGACGGGCCAACCTCCGTGGTCCTGGAGCAATCGGCGAATCGCATGTACGTGCAGAAGGCAATCCTGCACGCGCTGTTTACTTGATATCGTGATCGTCACGAAGGAGAAATGACAGAGTGAAGCCGCAAGCCCAAAAACCAAAAAAAGTTGTGCTCGCCTATTCCGGCGGCCTGGATACTTCCATCATCATTCCCTGGCTGCGCGAGAATTACGGCTGCGAAGTGATCGCCATGATCGGCGACGTCGGCCAGCAAGAAGATATGGAGGCCGCGCACAGCAAAGCACTTGCCACCGGTGCCTCCTCGGCTTACATCGAAGATCTGCGCGAGGAGTTCGTCCGCGGCTACATCTGGCCGACGTTGCGGGCCGGTGCCGTCTACGAGCACACCTACCTGCTTGGCACTTCGATGGCCCGGCCGGTGATTGCGAAGCGGCAGGCTGAACTCGCTCTCGAGCTTGGTGCGGACGGACTTTCGCACGGCTGCACCGGCAAGGGCAACGACCAGGTGCGCTTTGAACTGGCGTACAAGGCGATTGCGCCAAATGTTCAGATTATCGCGCCATGGCGCGAGTGGGACATTGATTCGCGCGAAGACGCCATCGCCTACGCGGAAAAACACAAGGTTCCCGTGGAGCAGAGCAAGAAAAACATCTACAGCCGCGACCGCAACATCTGGCACCTGAGCCACGAGGGGGGAGAGCTGGAAGACCCTGCCAACGCGCCCAGTGAGGCCATGTGGCAATGGGTTGTTGCGCCGGAAAAGGCTCCGGACAAGGCGGAAGAAGTGGAAATCGGATTCGAAGCCGGCATTCCTGTTTCTGTGAACGGCCGGAAGCTCGGCCCGATAGAGCTGCTCGATACGTTGAACGAAATTGCGGCGAAGCATGGCATTGGGCGCACCGATCTGGTGGAGAACCGGTTGGTGGGCATGAAGTCGCGCGGCGCGTATGAAACGCCGGGCGGCACGCTGCTGGTTATGGCCCACCAGGAACTTGAGCGTCTTACGGTTGACCGCGAGACGGCGCACTTCGAGCAAGCGCTTTCTGTGCGCTATGCGGAGCTTGTCTACTACGGACTGTGGTTCTCGCCGCTGCGCGAGGCGCTTGATGGGTTCTTCCAGGTGGCGCAGCAGCGCGTCACCGGCTCGGTCGGTCTGAAACTCTGGAAGGGCACGCTCAACGTGACGAAGCGACTCTCGCCGTATTCACTGTATCGCCGAGACCTCGCCAGCTTCACCATGGGCCGCTACAACCCCAAGGACGCCGAAGGTTTCATCAACCTTTTTGCCTTGCCAGTCACCGTACGACCGAAAGCAAAAGCCGAAGGCGGCAAGTTCTGACCATTCACGTCTAACGAGCAGTCTGTGGCGCAAGCGAAGCAAGTGAAATTCCCGGGCGTTTCCCGGCGAACGGAAACACGTGAAAGCGGAACGCAAAAACGATCGGTTGTGGGGTGGTCGGTTCGAAAACGCTCCTGACGCGCGCTTCGACGCCTTCCAGCGTTCGTTTGCTTTTGATCGGCGCCTGCTGCCCTACGAAATCGCCGTAGACCGCACTTGGGCAAAGGCTTTAGAGGGTGTTGGCATTTTCACCGAAATGGAAGTGCGGCAAACGGCCGCAGCTCTCGACAAAATTTCCGCTCGGGCCCAATCGGACAGGAATTGGCTGGATTCCTCGACTGCGGAAGATGTCCACCAGTTTGTCGAGAATGCCCTCGTTGAGGAGCTCGGCCCCCTTGGCTGGAAACTGCACACTGGGCGAAGCCGCAACGAACTGGTGGCAACCGAATTTCGGCTCTTTGTCATTGATGCGGCAGCGGACATTCGCAAGAGCCTGCTGGCTTTGCTGGATGGCTTTCTGATGCAAGCCAAGGCCAACCTGAAGGTCCCCATGGCGGGCATGACGCACATGCAGCATGCCCAGCCGATTCTGCTTTCGCATTTCTTGATGGCTCACGCGGAGGCGTTTTCGCGGGATCTCACCCGTTTAGGAAATGCTCGAGCAGTCGCAGACGCATGCCCGATGGGCTCGGGCGCGCTGGCGGGCTGTTCTTTTCCGATTGATCGCACCCGATTGGCGAAGGAACTTGGCTTTTCACGCGTCACGGCCAACAGCCTTGACGCAGTCGGCGACCGCGACTTTGCGCTCGAATATCTTTTTGCTCTGGCGGGCATCGCCACGCATCTTTCGCGCCTCGCGGAAGACTTTGTGTTGTTCGCCTCGCAGGAATTTTCCTACCTCATTCTGCCGGACGAGTATTCGACCGGCAGTAGTCTGATGCCGCAGAAGAAGAACCCCGACGCGTGGGAACTTTTGCGCGGCAAGACCGGCCGCATCACAGCGGCACTCTTCGGCTTGTTCACCACGCTCAAAGGGCTTCCATCCAGCTACCAGCGCGACTTGCAGGAAGACAAAGAGGCGCTTTTCGCGGCTCACGATCAGATGGAAGACATGATACGGGTTGCCCATGGCGCTTTGGTCGGGACGAAGTTCCAGGTCGACCGACTTTCTGCCGCGGCTTCCGATCCTGCCCTTTTTGCAACGGACGCGGCCGATTATCTGGTTCAGAAAGGCGTTCCGTTTCGCCAGGCGCACGATCTCGTCGGCAAGGTGCTGCGCGAAGCCGAGAAGCAGGGTAAACCCTGGACCGAGCTCGCTCTTGAGGATGTCCGGAGAATTTCGCGGCTCTTTGAGCAGGATTTTTTGCAAGGCCCTTCGGTCGAAAGCGCCATCGCCACAAAAGTTGTTCAGGGAGGCACGGCGGAGGGACGGGTTCAGGCCGCCATCGCCGAACTCGAACTGAAACTAAAACAACTGGAGACAAAGCCATGAGCCTAAGGTCGAGTATTTTTACCCTGCAAGCTGTAACGCATCGCACGGAGGATCGGAGGTCCCTTCCGTGAGCGTCCGTCCCGGTTGGCGGATCCTGATTCAATGAAGCATGCCCTTTCTGAAGCCGCTCTCCCGCTGGGATTCCGCTTTTCGGCCACCGCGTGTGGCCTGAAGAAAACCGGGGCGCTGGACCTCGCCTTGCTCTCGAGTGACGTTCCCGCCTCCGCTGCTGCCGTCTTCACGAAAAACCTGGTCGTCGCGGCACCCGTGGTTGTCTCCAAGGCTAATCTGATTGCTTCGCGGGGCCGGATGCGCGGGGTGATCGTGAATGCGGGCAATGCGAATTGCGCGACAGGTGATGCGGGCTACGCGGTTTCTCTGAAAACGGTGGAAGAAACCGCGCGCCGCCTGCGCTGCCACCCGCGCGAACTGTTTGTCTGCTCCACCGGCGTCATTGGCGTGCCGCTGCCGATTGAAAAGATTCTTCGCGCGCTCCCGGGCATCGTGCAGAACCGGCGCCCTTCGGCACGCTCGTTTGCCGAATTGTCACTGGCCATCTGCACCACGGACACGCGGCCGAAGACTGCTTCGGTTTCCTTCAAGATGGCGGGTAAGCGCGTGCATCTGGTCGGCTGCGCCAAGGGCGCAGGTATGATTCATCCGAACATGGCCACAACTCTGGCGTTTGTCGTAACCGATGCCGCCATTTCGTCCTCGCTGCTGCAAAAGCGATTGCGGGAGGTAACCCAACGCACTTTCAACTCCATCAGTATTGATGGCGACACTTCGACGAATGACACGTTGCTTGTGCTCGCCAATGGGGAATCCGGTGCGCCGGCGATCCAGGCGAACTCAACGGCCGATCGCGCCTTCAGCAAAGCACTCGAGGAAGTCTGCCATTCGCTGGCGCTCCAAATCGTGGCCGACGGCGAAGGGGCGCAGCGGGTGATTGAAATTGCGATTCGCGGCGCGAAAACCGAAGCGGCCGCGCGGCAGGTCGCCGAGACCATCGCCACTTCTCCGCTCGTAAAGACTGCGTTTGCCGGAGGAGATCCGAACTGGGGCCGCATTTTCGCCGCGGCCGGGCGCTCCGGCGTCAAATTCAATCCCGACCTGGTGGACATTCAGATGGCGGGCATCCCGGTTCTGCGCCGGGGCCAGCCGCTCGATTTCAACGAGCGCTTGGCCAGCAATCGCCTGCTGGAAAAGCATGTTCACATTGTGATGGATCTGCATGCCGGCCGGGCTGCGGCCAGTTATTGGACCTGCGATTTCACCGCGGAGTACGTGCGCATCAACGCGAGTTACCGCACGTAGCGGTTTCGACTCAAAAAGGCGCCCGGGACGGCGGCCGCTACCGGGGAGGGTGCGCTAGGATTTCCACTTCCAGCCGGCGAACTGCTCGCGGAGGGCGATCTTCTTGAATTTGCCGACGCTGGTTCGCGGAATCGCTTCGACGAACACGAAGGCATCTGGCAGTTGCCAGCTGGCGAACGACTTCCCCAGGAACTCGCGCAGATCCTGTTCGGTTGCGCTCGAGCCGTCTTTGAGGACCACGGCCGCCAGGGGCCGCTCCTGCCACTTCGGATGGGGCAACCCGATCACGCACGCTTCCTTCACCGCCGGGTGCGCCATCAGCGTATTTTCCAGATCCACGGAGCTGATCCATTCGCCGCCGGATTTCACCAGGTCCTTTGCCCGGTCAACCAGCCCGATGTATCCCTCGGGGTCGAGCGTTGCGATATCGCCGGTGCGAAACCATCCATCCTCTGTCCAGCGCTTCGCCTGGTCTGGCGCTTCGTAGTAGCTGCCGGCGACCCACGGCCCGCGCACTTCCAGTTCTCCGGCCGTCTTGCCATCCCATGGAGCGATGACGCCTTCCTTCACAACTCGCGCCTCGACAAACGGCGCCGGCCAACCCTGCTTGGCGCGCACTTCGTATTTTTTCTCCTGAGGCCAGTCCACCATGTGCGCCTTTAGCCAGCCGCCAGTACCGACAGGCGTCGTTTCGGTCATGCCCCACAAATGCTTGATCTCAATCCCAAACAGGTCCAGGCGCCGGATCATCTCGAGGGGAGGCGCGGAGCCGCCGCAGGCGCCAAAGATGTGAGCGGGAAGTTTCCAGCGTCCGGGATTGTTTTCCAGTTCCGCCAAAATTCCGGCCCACACGGTCGGCACGCCGCAAGCCTTGTTCACCTGTTCCTGTTCCATCAGATTCAGCAGGTTTTCTCCGCCCAGATGCGGCCCGGGCAGCACCTGCTTGGTTCCGAGCATGGGCGCGGCGACGGGAATGCCCCAGGCGTTGGCATGAAACATCGGCACCATCGGCAAAATCGTGTCTGTGGTGTTCAGGCCGAAGACTTCCTGGAGTCCGAGGCTGAAGGAATGCAGCACCAGGGCGCGGTGCGAGTAGATGACGCCTTTCGAGCATCCCGTCGTTCCCGACGTAAAGCACATCAAGGCACCTTGATTTTCTTCCATCGCCGGATACGAGAAATCATCCCCCTCGTCCGCCAGGAGCTCTTCGTAGTTCAGCAATCCATGGGGAACGCTCGCAGAACCAAACGGCACGACAATCACGCGCTCGAAGGAGACTTCCTTTCTAAACTTCTCGTAGAGCGGCAACAACACGTCATCCACGATGAGAAAACGATCCCTGGCGTGGCGAACGATGGCGGCAATTTCCTGCGGGTGCAGCCGCAGGTTGAGCGTGTGCAGGATGCCGCCGGCGCAAGGGACTCCCCAGAATGCCTCCAGATGCCCCGAATGATTCCACATCAGCGAAGCGACACGGTCGCCGCTTTCGATTCCGAGTTTTTCAAGAGCCGCCGCGAACTGGCGCGCTCGTTTGAACATTTCGCCGTAACAGGTGCGCGTGATGGTCGAGTCTGGCCTGCGAGAAACGATTTCGACGCGGGGAAACAGCCTTCCGGCGCGCTCCAGGATGGTCGGGAGCGTTAACGGAAAATTCATCATTGTGCCGGGTATCGTCATTCAGATTCCCCGCCCGCTTGTTCGCGAATCCTATCACTTTTCGCTGCCAGAGTGATTCCCGCGCGGCAGCCGCCTCGGCCCGTCCCGCCACCTTTTCTGGTTGCAAAAGGTAACAATTTTCGAGAGTATCTCCGGGACCACTGAAACACGCCCGCCCGCACGGCACGCCCACCGGTTTGCCCACCTGGCGGTACTGGTTTCTGGAGTGCGCTCCGCAATCGTGGTTAGGTTCCGGGCAGAAGGAGTCCCCAGGTGAAGAAGCTTTACGTCGGTAATCTCCCGTTCTCTGCATCCGAAGAGCAGTTGCAGGAGTGGTTCGGACAGGTAGGCGTAAACCCGTCCGCAATCAATTTAATTCGGGATCGGTTCACGGGCCAATCGCGGGGTTTTGCCTTCATCGAGATTACCAATGATGAAGAAGCGGATCGCGCGGTCGCCAATCTCAACGGTCAGAATTTCGGTGGCCGGAACCTGGTAGTCAATGAGGCGCGCCCGCAAACCGAGCGGTCGGGTGGCGGCGGTGGGCGCGGAGGCTATGGCGGCGGTGGTGGCGGCGGCGGCCGTGGCGGCGATCGTGGCGGACGCGGTGGTGGCGGCGGACGAGGCGGTGATCGCGGGGACCGTGGTGACCGCGGCAACCGCTGGTAAGTTCCCCAATTGTCATTGAGCCGTTCTTTGACTTCGGGTGCGCTATTTTTGCGCCCGAAGTCTTTTGCTTTTAAGCCCCGCATCCGCCCGCAAAATTCACAGCCCTCCGGAATTTGTTCTGGCTAACCTGTGACCTTCCGTGTAGTATCCCCGCCGATTGGCACAGGCTGGATGCGCGCATTCTTCGCCGCCCGCGTCTACGCAGTCTGGCGCGTGCTTGTGCTTCGGCTCTTGCCGCCCGAAACATTCAGCGGGTTGACGTGTTTGATACAACAGGCCAAGAAACTCGTTCATTCCTGGCGGCATGGGATATACCAAGAGGTACTTGCCGAGGGTATCTGTCGGCGAGCTTGGGAGGGAAAGGGACAGCGCGCGTGTGAACCTTAAGCCCAAGTTTTGCATCCAATTGAGGACAACGGATTGAATCGGCCGATGAATACGTGGCACAAACGCGATTGGAAGCAATTCTACGATTTGGCGCGCCGCCCGTGGCAACGCCGTCGCCCGCCGCGGCCCGTCTATCCATCAGGATTTAACCGCGTTCTGCCTGCCGCGGGTTTCAGCCTTTCGGAATTGGACGACGCGGGAGTGGATCTGGATTTGGCGGAAAGCCTGGGTCTCCCCGTGGACGCCGGACGCATTGGAGCGTATGGTCCCAACGTGACCGTGCTGCGCGACTTCGTGCGCTCTTCCCGCCAGCCCCTGTAGGCCCCGACTGCAGTCTCCATCAATTTTCAATCGGTGATTTCTTTGCGCAAGCGCGGACTTGCCTTAGAGCTTCGAGCCGCCGTCAACTCGCAGCGTGTCGCCCGTGATCCAGCGTGCATCCGCCGACGCCAGGAAGGCAACGGCTCCGCCGATATCATCGGGTTGGGCCACGCGCTTGAGCGCCTGGATTCCCAATGCGTAGTCGCGGCCCGAGGAAGTCTTCGCGAACTCTGACATGTCGGTCTGGACGATACCCGGGGCGACGGCATTTACGCGGATGCCACGCGGACCTAGCGCCGACGCGAAGTGCTTCACCAGGGTGTCGATCGCTCCCTTGGTCGCCGAATAAGCCGACAGTGCGCCGACAGCAGCGTGTGCTGCAAGCGATGAGAGGAAGACGATGCTGCTCCCCTCGGCGAGGATCGGGAGCAATTGCTGAACCAAGAAGAACGGGGCCCGGACATTGACGGCGAAGAGTTCATCGAAGTCCGCCACCGTGGTCGCCTCAATCGTAGCGGGCCTGGAGATTCCCGCATTCGCGACGAGAATATCCAGACGCTCGCCCACTATGCCGCGAACCTGCTCGGCCAATTTGTGGGGGCCATCCGGCGCAGCGAGATCAGCGGAAACCACGTCGGCGCGGCCGCCGGCCAGGCGAAGTTCGGCCACGACAGCTTCCGCTTCCTTCGCGGCCCTGCCGTAGTGCACCAGAACCTGGGCACCGGCTTTGCCCAGCGCAAGAGCGGCGGCCCGACCTATGCCGCGCGAGCCGCCCGTTACCAGTGCTGTCTTTCCTGAAAGAACTCCCATATTTCGACTTCCTTCGATCCGCCGTTTCTAAACAAACGCATTCAGTGGCTAGGCGTTCATTCCACCATCGACGGTAAGATTCGCCCCGGTAATGTAGGAGGACTCGGGACCGGCGACAAACGCCACCAGCGCAGCGACCTCATCAACGTGTCCGTAGCGGTCCAGTGCCGTGGCGGCCTTCTGTGGCACTGCCCAGTCGCCCGTGCCGGGATTCAATTCGGTGTCGATCGGACCAGGCTGGACGTTGTTGACCGTGATGCCCCGGCTCCCGATCTCCCGGGCCAGCGCCTGAGTGAACATCTTGACGGCTCCCTTCGTGCCCGCGTATGGCACAAGCCCTGGCGCCGCGACACGCTCACCCACGGCCGAGCCGATCATGATGACGCGGCCGCCGCTCTTCATGTGCTTCAGCGCAGCCTGAGTCGCGACGAATACGCCGCGAACGTTGATGTCAATCACGCGGTCCATCTCCTCGAGCGTGGTCTCCTCGAACGGCTTGGGGATGGCCGTGCCAGCATTGTTTACGAGGACGTCGAGACGGCCGAAGGTTGCGACTGTCTGCTCGATCGCGGCTTTGACTGCGGCGGCATCGGTGGCGTCCGCCTGAATCGCGATCGCCTTTCTGCCAGTCTGTACGATTTCCTTGATGACCGACGCGGCCGCGTCTGCACCTTTCGTATAGGTGATGGCCACGTTCGCGCCATCCGCAGCCAGACGCTTGGCGATTGCCGCTCCAATACCACGCGAGCCGCCTGTAATAAGAGCGATCTTTCCTTCAAGTTTCCTGGACATTTTCTTTCTCCTTGCCTGTTTGAGCTTTCTGCTTCATAAACCAACCGGTTCTGCATGCTAAGCATGGCCAAGATTTCCGGCTGGCTGGTTACGCTCTGTTTGAACAGTATGATGCGGACCATTTAGAGGGTGATGTAGACTTTCTAAGTTGGGGGCCATGCCTTCTAGGCATGGAGATGCGGATGGAATTGCGGCACCTTCGCTATTTCGTGGCGGTCGCTGACGCTGGAAGCCTCACGGTGGCGGCGGAGGAGAGTCTACATACGTCTCAGCCGTCCCTCAGCCGGCAGATCCGGGATCTGGAGGACGAGGTCGGCGCCCAACTGCTGAAGCGCACGGCTCGCGGCATCGAACTGACGCCGGCGGGCCGAGCCTTTCTGGATCAAGCGCGTCTGGTGCTGGCCCAGGTGGAAGCCGCGGGGGAAGCAGCCCGACGCGCCGCCCACCCCGCGAAGCCAAGCTTTGTGATGGGCTTTCTGACCGGGCACGAACTGACGTGGATGCCGGAGGCCCTCCAAGTGTTGCGCGACGAACTGCCGAACGTGGATGTGGTGATCTCGAGCAATTACTCTCCACGGCTCGCCGACGCGCTCAGGAAAGGAAAGGTTGATGCGGCGTTTCTTCGACGGGAACATGAAGCTCCGGACCTGGCGTTCCATCTTCTCGTGCAGGAGCCCTTGATGGTGGTCTTGCCCAGTGACCACCGTCTCGCTGCGCTTAAAGCCATCAGCCCGAAGGATCTGGTGGGCGAAACATTCGTGACCGTGTCGGACACGGCTCCTGTATTGCGCGCGGTCATCGACAATTACCTGAAGCGCTCTGGCGTCAACATCACGCCAGATCACGAGGCGGACCATCTCGCCATGGGCATGTCCCTGATAGCGTCGACGCGCGGCGTAGGGCTCTTACCTGCCTACGCTCGGAACCTTCTCCCTTCGTCTGTAACGAGCCGTCCTCTCAAGGGACATACGCCGACGATCGATCTGGTCCTCGGCTACAAAAAGTCAAATGAGTCTCCCATCCTGAAGCTTTTGCTTTCGAGATTGGACGAACTGGTCGCTCGTGTCACGACGAAGACCCTGTAGGACTTCGCCATCCTGCGGAGCGGACTCTGGCCAGCGGCCGCGATTGCTCAAACTTACCGGCGAGGAGCTTACGGGGGCAGTTTGTTCCCGGCCGCTTTTACCGTAAACTATAGGTTCTGGACCAGCCAAATGGCCTCTCCCTTCAACATCATCTCGAATGACGCCCGACCGCATCTGCCGGCGCCCAACGCGCACCCGCGGCCGGATTGGCTTCGCGTCAAGTTCTTTGGGGGCGAGCGTTATCAGGATCTGAAACGCATCATGCGCACGCTGGATCTCCACACGGTTTGCGAATCCGCGCGCTGCCCGAACATGGGCGAGTGCTGGGAGCACGGAACCGCTACATTCATGATTCTGGGCGATATCTGCACGCGGGCGTGCGGGTTTTGTGCCGTGCCGTCGGGCAAGCCGGTTGGCCCTCCGGACGAGGAAGAGCCGCTCCGCGTGGCCGAGGCGGTCGCTTCGATGGGGCTGCGGTATGCGGTAGTGACCAGCGTGAATCGCGACGATCAGCCCGATGGCGGGGCTCACATCTTTGCGCGCACGATTCAGGAGATCCGCAAGCGGGTCCCGGACTGCAAGGTGGAAGTGTTGATCCCCGATTTTCGCGGCGACTGGAGTGCGCTCCGGGTCGTTCTGGCCGTCAAGCCGGACATCCTGAACCACAACACGGAAACAGTGCCGCGGCTCTATCGCCAGGTGCGCAAGGGCGCTCTTTACGAGCGGTCACTGGAGTTGCTGCGTCGCGCCAAGGAAATGCACGCGGATGTGCCTACCAAGACGGGGATGATGCTGGGGTTGGGCGAAGCAAGAGAAGAAGTGCTGGCGACCATGCAGGATCTCGCCGCCCAGGGTACGGACATTCTGACGCTCGGGCAATATCTGCAGCCCACGCGGGAACATCTTCCGGTCATTCGCTTCGTTCATCCGGACGAGTTCGCCGAATACAAGGTACTCGGCGAAAAGATGGGATTCAAGCATGTGGAATCCGGCCCGCTGGTCCGCTCTTCCTACCACGCCTTCGACCAGGCCGAATCCGCCGTCCGCTGAATCACTCTCGAAAATAACCCGGATTTTTTGGTGGCTGAAGAAAGCCAGGCTCGCCGGGGTTCAGGCACACCCGTGCGCCATTTCTGGCGCTGCTACTGGGTGTTGTGCTACGGATTTACTGTGCTTACTTCGCGGCGACTGCGGCGGCGGCTTTCTTGGTGGCTTTTGCGGCGGTGGATGCCTTGCGGCGGCGCTTGGTCTTGGGCGGAGTTGCTGGCGCTTCACCAATGAGTTCTGCCACGAAGATACTCGTCACGAAAAGCTTGGGTCCGTGGTCATCGAAATCAATGGCCGTGCGTTCCGGATCCGAGGCCGTGACGATGCCCAGCCCGTATTGCTCGTGCTTGATGGTTTGCCCTTCCTGCATTACTTGCACAACTTCCTCCTTAGACTGCACTCGCTGTTTTCGGAATTCTTCTCTTTTCTCGAAAAGGAGAGGTTCCCGACCCCTCGGCAACCTCTCCCGATCTAAGGCTAGAGGCTTGTGACGTTCTCTGCCTGAAGGCCCTTCGGGCCCTTCTTTACTTCGAATTCCACCGCCTGGCCTTCATTCAGGGCCTTGTACCCATCCATCTGAATGGCGGAGAAGTGTACGAAAACATCTTCTCCGGTCTGGCGTTGGATGAACCCGTAGCCCTTCGAAGCATTGAACCACTTCACTGTTCCTTGTTCCTTCACTCGACAACCTCGATGTTGAAATTGCTTTGCCTCTCTTGGTCGCGGGGTCTGGTCGCCCAAGCTCCGAGACAGCCTCCAGCCCGACAAAAAAAAGGCTGCGATGTGTTGTCGCAGCCCTCTGAACGAGTCAAAAGGTAGTACAAGAGCAACAAACGCTATACGTAAGCCTATCACAGGAAAGGGCTTATTGTCCAGATCCGAAATGGGCACAGCCGTGCCCCAGGCTGGCTGTAAATTGCTGATTTTTCGTGTTTTAGGCTTTTCTGACGGCCCCGCAGGGGGGTGGCCCTCTACTCTTCGAGCGACTCGGGCTCGAGGCTGGCCTGTCCATCCCCGGTGCTCTTCTTTTCCCAATACTTCTTCACCCAGGCTTCCCAGCTCTTGCCGGCGGCGGTGTCACGTCCGCTGAATGACAGCGCGGCAATGTCCGCGTACGCAATCTTGGTGCGTTGATTGGAATCCTTTGGCAAAAGCCGCACAAAGGAATTGCTGAGCGTGAGGCCAGTCACACGATCAAAGATATAGCCTTCGATTGTTGTTCCGTCCTTGCGTGTAATCGTTACATCACCGCGATAGTCGAAGGCTTTTTCAAGGGCTAGGGAGAGATCAGCGTCGGAGGCGAGTTCCGGAATCCAGCCTTGCAGCCCTTCGTGTGCAATACCAGGGGCCACTTCCAGTTGATCCGGGTGGAGCGTATGTTCGGGCCGGTCAGCGTGGCGCGGTCCGGTCATGCGCGGGTTTCCTCGAGATTGTTGCTGGGCGATTCAATCTGCACCAGTGGATTGTAGGAGTGCACCGGGCGCACCGGCTCATTCAGCATCCGGTAGGCTTCCTCGTCGTCGTTCCTGGTGAACAGAGTTGCCTTGGCCGCCGCAAACAAACCTTTCAGTGAGCCGAAGGTGTAGTCCACTCCGGAGGCTTCGTAGCCGCTGTGCACCATGCAATTGGCGCACTTGGGATTTCCGGACTCCGTGCCGAAGTTGTCCCATTCGGTGGTGGTCATCAATTCATGAAAGGTGTCGGCGTAGCCGTCCTGCAGCAAATAGCAGGGCTTCTGCCAGCCAAAGATGGAATAGGTGGGCATGCCCCAGGGCGTGCAGCGGAAATCGCGCTTGCCCATCAGAAATTCCAGGAACAGCATGGACTGGTTAAATCGCCAGGTGGGCTTGCGGTTGGAGAGGATCGCGCGGAACAGCCGGCGCGTTCTGGCCCGGCCCAGGAAATGTTTCTGGTCGGGCGCTTTGTCGTAGGAATAGCCGGGCGAAAGCATCATGCCTTCCACGCCCAATGCCATCATTTCATCGAAGAAGGCGCGCACGCTGTTCGGGTCCGCACCGTCGAACAACGTGGTGTTGGTGGTCACGCGGAAACCCTGCTTCAGCGCTTCGCGAACTCCCTCAATCGCCAGTTCAAATCCGCCTTCGCGGCAAACGGAGAAGTCGTGGTGCTCCTTCTGCCCGTCAATGTGTACGGAGAATGTCAGGTACTTGCTGGGCTTGAACAGATGCAGCTTTTCCTTCAGCAGCAGGGCGTTGGTGCAAAGGTAGATGTACTTCTTGCGCGCCACCAGGCCTTCGACGATCTTTTCGATCTCGGAGTGCATCAGCGGTTCGCCGCCGGGAATGGAAACCATCGGTGCGCCGCACTCGTCAACCGCCTTGAAGCATTCCTCGGGCGATAGCTCCTGCTTGAGCACGTGAGCGGGATACTGAATCTTGCCGCAGCCGGCGCAAGCCAGGTTGCATTTGTAAAGCGGCTCCAGCATCAATACGAGCGGATACTGTTTCCGCCCCTGAATTTTCTGTTTGAGGACGTAACTCGCTACCGTCCAGGCTTGGGATATTGGTACAGGCATTCTTTCCCCTGATGAAACTTTAGACTAATGCTAGGATGCGGGAACCCGGCCCCCGAACTCCTATTTTACCTCGGAACAGTACTGCTGGTAACCCCTAGATTCTACCTGTCTTTCCAAGCGTGTCTCTATCGGGATCCAGCGAAAGGTGCTTGGGTGGCACCCGGCGTGCACCCTGGTGTTTAAATGGCAACCCTTTGGGGCGGGTCCCGACCGGGCCGGGACGCTTTTAGAGATTCCATCCGATATGCTTATCTTGCGGCAAAAAGGCTGTTAAACCGAGCGATGCCTCGCGCGAATCTGATCTTTCTCCTCGATTCTTTCCTCAAAATGGGCGCGAAAACCGCCGTCGTTGAAACACGCGGCTACCGCATGGAAAAGCTGACATATGCCCAACTTTCCGCGGCGGTCCTCGCGCGGAGCCATTCGCTCAGGGGTCTGGGCATTGGTCCGGGCGATCGCGTGCTCCTGTGGGGCCCCAATTCCTCAAGCTGGGTGGCCTGCTTCTGGGCCATTCTTCTGCGCGGCGCTGTTGCCGTTCCGATGGACGCCGCCGCAAGCCTTGATTTTGTCCGGCGTACAGTCCTTGATGCCGAGGTGAAGCTAATCCTGCGGGATCGCCGGCAGCTCGAACTTTTCTCCGGGCCACCTTCGACGGTAATCAATGATTTTCATGAGGTTCGGGAGACCCCGCAGCTGGCGGACAGGCCGGTCGATCCCGGCGACAGTTCGGCACGCAGCACGATCGCGGAGATTCTGTTCACCTCCGGCACGACCAGCGATCCGCGAGGGGTGGTGCTGACGCACGGGAATTTCCTGGCGAATCTTGAACCGCTGGAGCAGGGAATCGCCGAATATCGGAACTGCGAGCGCTGGGTGCGTCCGCTGCGCTTCGTTTCGCTGGTGCCGCTTAGCCACGTCTTTGGTCAGTTCATGGCTCTGTTTGTGCCGCCGCTGCTTGGCGCCACCGTGGTTTTTGAAAATTCGCCGCATCCAGCGGAAATTCTGCGTACCCTCAAGCGGGAGCGCGCCACGGCTCTGGTCGCCGTGCCGCGCATGCTGGACGCTCTGCGTAATGCGCTGGAGCATGAAATTGACACGCACGGATGGCGCGACTGGTTCACCGCCGCTTACTCAGCCGCCGATGGCGAGCCGTTTTCACGCCGCGTGTGGAGGTTTCGCCGGCTGCACCGGCGGTTCGGCTGGAAATTCTGGGCGTTTATATCCGGCGGCGCGGCGCTTTCAAGCGAGACCGAAGCCTTCTTCAGGCGCATCGGGTATGCCGTGGTGCAGGGCTATGGCATGACGGAAACCGCGTCGCTGATCAGTCTGAATCATCCGTTTCATGCGGCGCAAGGCTCGGTCGGCAAGATTCTTCCCGGCCGTGAATTCCGCCTGGCCGAAGATGGAGAAATCCTGGTGCGCGGTGAAAACGTCGCTTCGTCCTACTGGCAAGGCGGCGCCATGCGGGAAGCGGCGCAGGAAACTGACGGCTGGCTGTCGACCGGAGATCTGGGCGAACTCGATGCCCAGGGAAACTTGTTCTTCCGGGGCCGCAAAAAAAGCGTCATCGTGACCCCGGCCGGCCTCAATATCCACCCCGAAGACCTGGAACAGGCACTGCGCAAGCAACCCGGGATTCGCGACGCGGTTGTAATCCCCACGGAATCCGGCCGCAACTTGGAGCCTTGCGCCGTCCTGTTGCTTGCGCCAGAACAAGCCCCCGCACGGTCCGCGCGGCCAGACTCACCCGACTCAATCGCCCAGAAAGCGGTCGACGCCGCCAATTCGACCCTCGCCCAATACCAGCGGATCCGCCACTGGCTCCTCTGGCCCGATCCAGACTTTCCCCGCACTGCCACGGGCAAACCACGGCTCGCGCTTATCGCCGAAGGTGCAGTAAAGCAACTCTCGGTCCCGGCCGGTTCTGATTCCCGGTCCTCTGCCTCCTTTACACCATTTCCCTCCTTGCCCTCCTCTCTTAAAGATCTATCTTCTCTCGACCGCGTCGAACTTCTCTCGACACTCGAGCAGCGCTACAACCTCGAACTTAACGAAACGCAGTTCGCCAATGCGCAAACCGCCGATGACCTGAAGCAACTTCTTGCTCAACCCGCGGCGCGCCGGTCGGACTATGTCTACCCTCGCTGGCCGCAATCAGGCGTCGTCCGTCTCTTCCGCCTGCTCGTCTACTACGCGCTCGCGTGGCCTGCCACAATGATCCTTGCCCATCCCAAGATCATTGGTCGCCAGAATCTGGATCCTCTGGAAGGTCCGGCGCTTATTGTCGCAAACCACACCACCCGCCGAGCCGACATCGGATTGGTTCTCTTTGCGCTTCCGGCCCGCTTCCGCCACCGCCTGGCGACCGCCATGGGCGGGGAATATCTACGCGAATTCCGCCATCCTCCCCGCGAATGGTTCTTCGCCAAACGATGGCTCTGGCGGCTGAATTATTTTCTGGTCGTCTCCTTGTTTAACGTCTTCCCGCTTCCGCAATTCTCCGGCTTCCGCGAAAGTTTCCGCTTCGCCGGCGAATCCGCCGACCGCGGCTACAGCATCCTCGTTTTCCCCGAAGGAGTTATCAACGACCGCGCCACCGCGGCGATGGCGCCCTTTCAGGAAGGCATCGGCCTCCTCGCGCAAAATCTGCAAATCCCCATCGTCCCCCTGCGCCTCGATGGCGTCTGGCAGATGAAACAGGAAGGCCGCCGCCTTGCTCATCGAAATGAACTCAGCGTTCACGTTGGCGTCCCGGTCAGTTTCCCGCCCGGCACCCCGCCCGCTGAAATCGCTGCGCACCTCCAGGCTCTCCTGCGCTGGCTCTAAATGTTTGTCCAGTCGGGGATTGGAGGAATGACGCTTCAAATTCACACTTGGGGAATCCTCGGGAAATTTCGTTCAGCGTCCGGTGATGCTCGATCGAATCAGAGAGGGATTTAAAGGGTACTCGGGTCCTGCGAAAAATGTGCTCTCCGCGCGAATATTCCCGGGTTGCGGACGATCCCGCTCGTTGCCATGCCTTTTTCTTTCCTTCCTTTCCGCAAGTTTAGCCCATCCCCTCAGCAATGGCGCGACAATCCGGCCGTCAACCGATCGAGCATCCGCCCGCTTCCTCGTTTTTGGCTCTGTTCCCCGATATGGCAGAATAGTAGGTCTGTAGGACCGAGCCATGGCCAACCGTACAACACTAGTTCCTGACAAGAGCGCGAAACCTTCCCGGAAATCCGCATCCCCGAACGGGAACTCCCACGCCGAGCGAGAGCGCATCTTCGCGCTCTTCCGCCGCTGGGGCTTTTACGAGTCCACGCTCGACCCTCTGGGTTTCTTCGCCCCGCTGAAATTTCCCGATCTTGAGGGCCTCTCTGGCGAATTCGCCGAGGAGGCGCGGCGCTATTATTGCGGCACCATCGGTGTCGAATTCGAGCACCTTCAGGAACCCGAGCGCCGCCGCTGGATTGCCGAGCGAATGGAAGGCGCGGAGTTCGAGGTCAACCGGGAAAAGATTCTTGAGCGGCTGATCCGCGCCGATTTGTTCGAACAGGTTCTGCAGAGCCGATACCTGGGCAGCAAGCGCTTTTCCCTCGAGGGCAATACTTCCCTGATCCCGCTGCTCGATTCCATTCTTGATGCGGCGGGCGAACTTGGCGGCATTGATTCCATCGTGGCCATGAGCCACCGCGGCCGGCTGAACGTGATGACCCACATCGCGTCGAAGGCGCCGAACGAAGTGGTTGCGGGTTTCGAGGACGTCGATCCCCGCAGCGTGCTGGGCGCGGGCGACGTGAAATACCACGTCGGCGCCACCGGGGTGTACACGACCTCTGCGGACAAGAAGATCAACATTCACCTGGTTTCAAATCCGAGCCACCTCGAAGCGGTCGATCCCGTGGCTATGGGCCGTGCGCGCGCCAAGCTGACGCGCCATGGCGCGAGTGGGGCGGAACTTGACCGCTCCAAACCCATGCTGAACAAAGTCTGGACGATCGTCATGCACGGCGACGCCGCGTTTGCCGGCCAGGGCATCTGGGCGGAAACGCTGAATCTGGCCGACCTCACCGCGTACACCGTCGGCGGCAGCATCCACATCGTGGTCAACAATCTGATCGGGTTCACCACACGGCCCGCTCAGGAACATTCTTCGCGATACGCCTCCAGCATCGCGCGCCGCCAAAGCGTTCCTATCTTCCACGTCAACGCCGAAGACCCCGACGCCGTCGTGCGCATCGGGCGGCTCGCCGCCGAATATCGCGCCGAATTTAATTCCGACGTGGTCGTGGACCTGATTGGCTACCGCCGCCACGGACACAGCGAAGTGGATGATCCAACGATCACCCAGCCGCTGCTCTATGAACGCATCAAGAGCCACCCGCCGCTGTGGAAAATTTACGCCCAACAAACCGGCATCGCCGCGGAGTCGCTGGCGGATTCCATCAGGAAGCAATACGAAGAAGAGCAGCGGCTGGCGGGGAAGCTGACGAAAATTCCCCACCTGCGTAAACTGCCGGATTACTGGACGCCCTATCACTTCGGCAAATACGACCCGAAATATGAGGTGGACACCGGGCTGCCCGCTCTAACACTGGCCAAAATCACAGAAGGGCTGGTGCGCCCGGCGGCCGGGTTTCACGTCCACCCGAAAATTGTGAAGCTTCTGGAGCAGCGCGCCGAGATGGGCCACGGCAAGCGCGCCGTTGATTACGGGTTCGCTGAACTGCTCGCTTACGGTTCCCTCGTTTTAGAGGGCAATCCCGTCAGGCTCACCGGCCAGGATACGCAGCGCGGCACCTTCAACCAGCGCCACGCCGTTTTGGTGGATACAAAGACCGAAGAGGAATACCTGCCGCTCGCCCATCTTGCCCCCGATCAGGTTTTCTGCGAGGTCCACAATTCTTCGCTTTCCGAAGCCGGTTGCTTGGGATTTGAATACGGCTTCTCGCGCGATTATCCGGAAGCGCTGATTCTCTGGGAAGCGCAGTTCGGCGATTTCGCCAACGGCGCGCAGGTGATCATCGATCAATTTCTAAGCGCCAGCGAAGATAAATGGGGACTCCCAACCGGCCTGGTACTGCTGCTTCCGCACGGCTATGAAGGCCAGGGGCCGGAACATTCCAGCGCGCGCATCGAGCGCTTCATGCAGCTTGCCGCCGAAGGCAACATGAACATCTGCCAGCCGTCCACCGCCGCGCAATATTTTCATTTGCTGCGCCGCCAGGCGCGCCGCCCGTGGCGCAAGCCGTTGATCGTGTTCACGCCGAAGAGCATGCTGCGCCATCCGGACGCCAGCTCACCTCTCGCGGATTTTTCGCGGCCGCGTTTTCTGACTCTCGTTCCCGACACCGAAGTCACCGACGCGCATAGCATCCTCATCGCCAGCGGCAAAGTCGGCCATGAGTTGCGCGCGGAACGCCGCCGCCGGAAGGATTCAAACACTGCCATCTTTTTCCTCGACCAGCTCTATCCGCTGCCGAAGACGGAAATCGCCGCCGCGATTGACGCGCACCCCAACGCCCGCGAAATCGTCTGGGTGCAGGAAGAACCGGCCAACATGGGCGCGCTTTCCTACGTACTTCCGCGCCTCGAACGCATCGCGCAAGCCAAGAATCTCCGCTTGCGCTCCGTAAAGCGCTCCGCCAGCGCCAGCCCGGCCACCGGCTCGGCCAAAGCCCACGAGCTCGAGCAGAAAACCCTGCTCACTCTGGCTTTCGCCACCACCACAAACTCCTGATCCTGTTTGCAGCGCGTCCTTCCGGGAATCAACCGCGCGGATGGAATTGCGAGCTATGATGTTCCTGCTGCTGGTAAGGAAATCCGTTTGCGACGGAGATCGTCATCGACGCCACCCTGTTCTACATCCTGTCTATCATCTTCATCGCCACGGTGATCCGGTCGGCGTTCGGATTTGGTGAAGCGCTCGTCGCCGTTCCGCTGCTCGCATTCCGGATTCCGCTGCCCGTGGCCGCCCCGCTTGCTGTGCTTGTATCCATCACGGTTGCGGGCATAGTCGTTCTGCAGGATTGGAAAAAAATCCATTTGCGAAGTGCAGGCTGGCTCGTTGGCTCCAGCCTGCTTGGGATCCCGCTGGGCCTTCTGCTGCTCACGAACAGTCACCAACGCGGAGTGAAGGCCGCGCTGGCAGTGGTTATCATCGCGTTTTCCGTCTACTCCCTGATTGGGGGCGCCTCGCTGGAATTAAAGGAGGACAGTCGCGCCTGGCTCCTGACCTGCGGATTTCTTGCCGGGGTACTCGGCGGCGCCTACGGAATGAACGGCCCGCCGCTCGTGGTTTACGGAGCGATGCGAAGATGGTCCGCGCAGCACTTTCGCGCCACGTTACAGGGATATTTTCTGCCCGCGAGCGTCATCGGCATGGGCGGCTACTGGTTGGCCGGACTGTGGACCTCGACCATTACCCGTTATTATCTGCTCTCGCTTCCGGTCACTTTTCTGGGAGTCTACCTGGGCAGAGTGCTGAACGACCGGCTCCAGGGCGAAGCGTTTTTCAAATACCTTTACATCGGTCTGGCGTCGATCGGAGCGCTTTTGCTCGCTCAGGCGATCAAAAGCCAGTTCTGAAGTAAACTCGCTCCTCGTTCGCGCCCGCATTGACGGGTATGCGGAAAAGGAGACGAAAAAGGGACCACCCAGCTCGCCCGCTGCAACTGTGAAGCGGTAAGATCAGCACATGCCTAGCCCGAATTTCTCATTCTAAATTGAAAAAGGCTGTTGCTTCATGGCATAACCGAAGTTCGTCACTGAACTGTATTTTTTGATTTTTTCGCAGGTAGTTCGCCGGGAAGTTCTTACCGGTCAACAACGCACGCTCTGAAAGTCGATGTAGTGAAAACCTACCCCCTTGTTTGCAT
>Ga0210394_10000320_pt1 | contig 110561 bp, 79 predicted proteins | sample IncBWC12MmetaG_FD_160121 | JGI IMG/M metagenome (GOLD analysis project Ga0210394, IMG submission 160121) | Forest soil microbial communities from Barre Woods Harvard Forest LTER site, Petersham, Massachusetts, United States - Inc-BW-C-12-M | ecosystem: Environmental > Terrestrial > Soil >...
TTCTCCTGAGTCGGCTCTCAAGGTCTTCCCGCGCAATCCCGCGCAATTGGCTTGACTGAACATCGCTCAGCACCCGGCGCAGCGAATTCACAACCGCAAACAAAGATCTCGCGACGCTGCCCGGGTCTTTTTCACTTTGTTCTGCTGTCTCCCTCAGGCCGCTGGCAATCTCCGTCAGCTCCGACCGCAGATTTGGCATTTTCGTTTCGTCCGGACCGAGCCGCGCTGCCAGCCCCGGCAGGCTGGTATCAATGCCATCGAAGAAGTCCTGTTCGTGCCCGTTCTTATCGGTGCTGGAAGACAAAATTGAATCTACAAGCTTGTAAAATGCGAACCGGTCTCCAGAATCTATCGACCAACCACCGGCGCCCTGCGAGAGCTGGTGCTTCAACCCTTGCATGGCAAATTGAGCGTATGACATTCCCAGCGCGGAATCGCGTTTGCCGGTGTTTAATTTGACCGTCCAATTCTCGTCAGGACAGGTTGCTGCGCCGAATCCGCACACGTTGCCAATGTAGAGCTTCTTCGCCTGCCACGGCGGTAATCCTTGCTTGATTTGCTTGGGAAAGCGATTGGGGTCTGCGGCGGCTCGAAACGCTTCGCGGGTCAGGATGCTCGAAGCCTGGTGATGTCCGTGCCCGTCACGATCGGTGCCCGAAAAACGCGCGACCAGCACATCGGGACGGAAAGTTCGAATCACGCGAACCATGTCGCCGAGCGCGATGTCGTGACCCTGCCACTTCTGGAAAGTTTCGGCGGCAGTTTTCGAAAAGCCGAAATCCGCCACCCGGGTAAACCGCTGTTCGACTCCGTAGTATTGGTCGGCGCCCAGTAGTTCCAGTGTGCGCAAAACGCCCAGCACGTCGAAAAGATTACTGCCGACTTTGTTCTGCCCGCCTTCGCCGCGATTTAGTGTTAACAGCAATACAGTGTCGCCTTTGCCGCGCGACTCCAGCGTCAGCATCCCGCCATCCTCGTCATCGGGATGCGCTGTCGTCTGCAACATGCGAGCCGTGGTGTGCAGGCGCAGCAACATCTCCTTTAGTCCAGCCGCGCCGGTGTCCTGGGGCAGTGGATCTGCGGGACTGATCCAAATAGGCATGGCCTGGGCATCCGCCTGCGCCCAACCTGCAACCGACAGCAACGCGATCAGAACAAGTATCTGGACAAGCTGACGTAACAGATTAATGCGTGCCGGTGTGCGCCAACGGCGATGGGCGATATTCGTCACGCGTATGGGAGTATTGTGCTCGCAAGCGGCAGGCAAGATTTTTCCTGAAACCGTATTTCCCAGTTAAATGGACTGTTCGAGAAGCAAAGAGTTAGCCGGAGCTCCTGGCCTCAATCCATAATACCCAATTTACTGTCCCTGCGGATGGCGGACGTTTTCCTGGCAGTGGTCGGCGGCGGTGAGCACTTCGTCAAATTCCTTGCTGCTGCGTATTTTGACCAGCAATGGATCGGACAGCAGCGCCGAGTAGGCGCAGTAGTTCTGCTCCACCGCCAGGTTGAGCATATGCAAAGCCGCCTCTTTCTTCCCGGCATAAGCGAGCACAGCTCCCTGCGTGTACCACGGTTCAGGGTCAAACTCCTGCGGCAGGGCGGTCAGGTCTTCATGGGCGATCCGCTCCAGCTCTGAGGCGGGCCGCAGGCCCAGGCTGGCCTCCAGCAGATCGCGATGATAGCGCGGGTTGGTTGGCATCTGCTTCACCGCTTCGCGGGCCTCCACTATTTTTCCCTGCCGCAGCAGAGCATAGGGCGTAATGTAGGCCGCCCACTCCGAGCCGGCGTCAAGCTGGATGTAATCCATTGCCCGCCGAGCCTGTCCCAACTCCATAAAGCCCCAGGCACAGGAGCGGAACTGATAGTTCCCGGGATCGAGGGCCAGGGCAGTGTCGCACTCCTGAGTCGATTTCTCCAGCATTCCGGCATAGCGAAGCACATAGCTCAACGCGAAATGTGCCTCCGCGCTTTGCGGACGCCGTTTTACCATGGCCTGTGCTGCTTCATACGCCTTTCCCAACTCGCCTCTCTCCACATGGTTGACGATGAGATTGCGTGCTGCCTGCATGCGATTGGGATCAAGCGCCAGAGCGCGCTCATAAGCGGCATTGGAATGCTGAAATGCTTCCTCCCCGCCATCCGAGTAGTCCGCGTCAAAGTAATAGCGCATTCCGAGCGCATCCCAGGCAGGCGCGTAGTTCGGATCCATCTGTACCACCTGTTCCAGCGTGGCAATGGCTTCCTTGTTGGGAGCAGGGTCATGAGGCACGGCCACGCTACGCAGGTAGAGATCGTAGGCTTGCTGGTTTTTCGGCTTTGTGCCGGTATTCAGAAAACCGCCCGCCGCTCCCAGCACCGGCAACAAACCTTGCCGGATCTGGTCAGAGAGTTGAGCTTGCAGGGCAATCAGATTCTGGGTGGGCACGCTGAAATTGGTTTCCCAGAGCAAACGGTCGTTGCGCACCCCGATGGCTTCGAGCGTCACCAGAATATGGTCGCCCTGGCGCATGAAGTGTCCCGTCAAGACCGTAGCCACGTGCAAGTCGCGGCCGGCGCGATCCGGATCCAGATCGGCATTCACATATTTGCGGGTAAGAGAAGTGGGACGCACGTCCAGCGCCGGAGTGTAGGTGAGAACACTGGCGACTTCATCGGCCAGGGCGAAACGAAGATACTCCACACTGAAGTCGCCGTTGAGATTCTGCAACGGGAGCACAGCAACGGTGTTGGCAGCGCCGCTGGTATTTCCAGCGCGGTTCTTGATCCACCACGTTCCCACCGCCGCCAGCACGGAAATCAACAATCCGGTGAGACCCCAAAACACATACTTTTGTATTGGGCTGGAGCTTTCGAAGCTCTGGGTAAAGATGCGGACCGGCGCGGCGGCGCGCAACGCCGATTTGGTCATTCCTGATTCAGTTTCTTTCCGCAGCCGCTGCAGATCGGCCCTCATCTGCGTGGCGTTCTCGTAACGCTTGCCGCGGTCTTTTTCGACAGCCTTCCCGATGATGCCTTCGAGCGCCGCCGGCACCGCCGGATTCAGCACCCGCGGTGAGATGGGCTTCTTGTTCAGCACCGCGTCCAGGGTGGTCACCACATTGGTCCGGGCAAACGGCCTCTTGCCCGTGGCCATTTCATAGAGCACCACGCCAAAAGAGAAGATATCGGTGCGGGCATCGAGAGTCTCGCAGCGCGCCTGTTCCGGAGACATATAAAGCGCGGTGCCCGCAACTACGCCCACCGCGGTCAGGGAATTTTCCATCGCGCCGCCATCGCCACTGTCTTGGCCATCAGCCGTGGCCGGGTTGCGCGAAAGTTTTGCCAGCCCGAAGTCCAGAAGCTTCACTTGCCCACTCGGGGTCACAAAGATGTTGGCGGGCTTGATATCGCGATGAATGATGCCCTTGGCGTGCATGGTTTCGAGCCCATCCGCGACCTGCACCGCAATGTCGAGCAGCGCCTCGATCTCCAGTGCCTTGCCCTGAATGCGCTGCTTCAGGCTTTCCCCTTCGAGCTTCTCCATCACGATGAAGGGGTGCCCGTGGTTGTCGTCAATCTCGTGAATGGTGCAGATGTTGGGATGGTTCAACTGCGAGGTGGCGCGGGCTTCCCGCTCGAAACGATGCAACGCCTTCTCATCGCGGGCCACCTCTTCGGGGATAAACTTGAGGGCAACGTGACGGCCCAGGCGGGTGTCTTCGGCTTCATAGACGATCCCCATGCCTCCGCCCCCGAGCTTCCCGAGAATGCGGTAGTGGGAGATCGTTTGGCCGATCATGGTTTCGGCGGGCATGTTTAAGCTGCCATGGGCACACAAAGGGCGTCGGCGTAATGTTAGGCCGTAGGGGGGAAGAGGTCAACTGGGGGTCGGTGATTGTGAGGCATCGCGTTGGCGGGAGAATCGGCTACAAGTACAGCCCCGCCGAGGATCCCACCCATTCCATGTTCTTGTTGTGGTCCACGCCCATCATCTGGCCGCGGCCCATGCGGATGATCGTCATAACCGGCAGCAGTTCATCCAGCCAGATGTACATGATGCGCACCTCGGCTTTGGTGCCGCCAAACGGTGTCTCGATGACCGGCTCGAAATTCATCTTTTGCTGCAGGATGTACAGCAGTCGCCTATCTTCGGGAATAGCAGCCAAGTCTGCCGTCGATGGATTCATAACCACGCCCAGTCCGGCGAAGGAAAACAGCGGCTTCAGCACGTAATTCTGGAGATCGTCAGGGATTTTTTCGAGGCGGTCAAGAAACCAGGTTTTGGGCACGCAAACATGGTCCAGATAGGGCAAGGAAAACTTGCTGATGCGGAAATACCAGTTGGGATGGCCGGCCCATTCGACATCGAGATCGTCGGTGAAACGGAATGTCAGCTTGAGATCTTTGCGGACCAATTCGTCCACGATGGCGCGGTTGTAGATGCGCCGGATGGGAACGCGCTTGCCCGCGCCTTCGTAAAAGAGGCGGTTGCCTTCTTTCTTGATGTCGGTGATGTCAACGATGGGAATGCCCAGCAATTTTTCGGTCAGCGTAAAATCCGGCAGGGTCTTTTGATGCCAGGGATCAATCTCCATCAGGATTACATTTTCAGGATCGTGATCGCCGACAATCGCTCGCCCCAGCAGTTTCTTGTAACTGGCCGAATCGAGTCCACTCAGCAGGTACTTCAGATTTTCGTCCAGCTCGAAGCTCTCGATATACGCTTGCGATAGTGCGGCCTGATACGCATAAAGAGAAGGGAAGCCTTGCAGTTCTACTAGCCGGGGTTGCAAGTTGCCCGCTTCGTCGCGAACCAATCCGAAATCTACTTGTACAAACATGGGATGCGGCGCTTCATTCGGGACGTTGAATTCGGCCGGAATCGTCTGTGCCGAGGCTTGGTGGTATGAGGGCGTGTCCAGTTGGCGAACCAGCTCTCTGCCGTATTGCGACATCTGATCGAGCAGCGGCCTGGGGAAAAAGCAGGGCGTCTCTGAAACCCGGAATTTCACCGGAGTGCCGCAACGCTCTTCGATACCTCGGAGGAATGTCTGGTATTTTTGCGGGGTGTAATTCGTGTTGAATTGATGGCGGAGGGTGGGGATCATTTGTAGCGTCTCGCCGGCAGATTATTCTACCTGCAGTTTGCAACCCTGGCCGGAGCGCACAGGTGCAGCGGGAGATCCTGCCCGACCATTAGGCTTCGATTAGGAACTGGCCCCGCTGCATGATCTGCTCGTCGTCCACCCAAATGTCGAAGCGGCGCCCGACGACATCAATATGCGTGGATGAGTACCACTCGGCTCCGGTGTGCGCGCCGTAGGGATTCCCAAACGCAATGTGCACTCCGGGATACTTTTCGTCCTGCAAGATCTGCCCGATCACGTCTTTTAATTCGATATTGGTTCCTATCGCAAACTCGCCCACGCGGTCGCTGTTTTCATCGGTGTGAGTGTAGCTCCAGAAATCATTTTCCAGGTCGCGGTTCTCAGAGTGTGCCTCGGTCACGCGATTACCCTTAACCCGAATCGTCAGAGGATTCCGCTTCAGGTCTCCGAACTTGGCGCAGAGCCAGTCGCCCACAACGCCGTCAATCACAAACGTCCCATTCACTTCGCCGGGAGTGGTAAAGACTTCTCCGCCGGGCAGGTTGCCCCACTTATCGGGGCTGATAATCCCACTGGTCTTGACCCAGTGATAATCAGAGTTCAAATCCGCCACCAGCTCAGTTCCCGCCTCGGTTCGGGCGCGAACCTGCTTCGCGCGCCGCACCATGTCCACGACCTTGACGCTGATGCGATCGACTTTAAGGAAATCCGCGCGCATCCCCTCTAGCATAATCTGCCGGTTTACGTTCACCATGTGAGCGTGGCGAATCTTGCGGCGATTCACCACGTCGGTCATTTGCATGCGCGAACCCAGCTCGTTGGCCTGCGCCTGCACCGCGAAGATGCTCACCTGGCTGGTCTCGAGATCATCGAGTATCTCCTGAGGCAAACCGGATAGCGGCCGGGGCGCCAGATCCTCCAGCACCCATGTGCGATAAGGCGCGCCCAGATTCTCCAGTTCCCGGACCATGCTGGCGGCGATCTCTTTCGTCACCTCATCGGTGATGACCGCAACTTTCTCGTTGGGCTGGATGCGCAGGCAGACATTCACCGCGTTACGGGCGCCGGGAGTGAGTTCTGGGTCGAACGGAAGATTCTTCAAGGCGTCCCGACCTTCTCGCGGTTTCCGCGAGAAAGTGGAATGTTGCGGTTCATCTTTTTGTGTCCCAGCTTTTTGCGTCTTACGTACGGAATTGGTCATTACCCTACTTTTCTCGCGGAAGTCCTGACCCCGGTTTCGGCCAGGCCCACTTCCGTCTCTGCAATGATGTAGTCCACTACCTTCTTCAAATCCCCGGTCTCCTGAAAGACGCGCAGCTGCCGGTCGGCGCCCGTGCCCATTTCCAGGATCTCATGGATGTACCCCAGTTCTTCGCGCGAATCGAGTTCATCCACTACATCGTCAACGAAGTCGAGATACTCCAGCACCAGGTCTCGCGCGGGAACTTCCTTCTGCTTGCCGAAATCAACCAGCTTGCCGTCCAGGCCATAGCGCGCCGCCCGCCACTTATTCTCCATGATCAGGGCGCGCCGGTATAGGCGGAATCCCTGGTTAGCCGCGTGGAGCTTGTACAACTTGGCAACGGTGGCCTGGATGAGAGCTGCTAAAGCAATGGTTTCATCCACCCGCATGGGAATATCGCAGACCCGGAATTCAAGCGTGTTGAAGAACGGATGCGGCCGAATATCCCACCAGATCTTCTTCGCGTTATCAATGCAATTGGTTTTGACCAGCAGCTTGATGAAGTTCTCATACTCGCCCCAACTGGGGAAGTAGTCTGGAATATTCGTTCGAGGAAACTTGTCGAAAACCTTGCAACGGTATGACTTGAGCCCCGTGTTCAGTCCCAGCCAGAAGGGGGAATTCGTGGAAAGCGCGAGAATGTGGGGCAAGAAATAGCGCGCGTGATTCATCAAATGGATGGCAGTCTCGCGGTCCTCCACGCCAATATGAACGTGCAGGCCGAAAATCAGGTTGGCGCGAGCCACCAACTGCATGTCTTCCACAATGTTCTTGTAGCGGTCGTCAGGCGTAATCTCCTGCACCCGCCAATCGGCAAACGGATGGGTCGCAGCCGAAGCCAGCCGCAGGCCGTTCTCCCGGGCCAGCTTTACCATGTCGCGGCGCAGCGTTTTGACCTCGGCCTTGGCGTCCTTGATATTGGTGCAAACCGAAGTCCCCACCTCGACTACCGCCTGGTGCAGCTCTGCCTTCACCCGCTCCTGCAGCCGCATCCTCCCTTGCTCCATCATTTCGGTGTGGATGTGCGAGCGCAGATCGCGGGTCACGGGATCGACCGTCTGATACTCTTCTTCGATCCCGATAGTGAAAGTGGGTTGCATAACAGGTTGAATGGAAACTGTGAGTGCCCTTCCTTCGCGTCATTTGCGAGGGGCGGATGCCCATGCCAGCGAGCGCAAACAGTATATCGTGGTATTTCTAGGCTTTTGCTTTCTTTTTGGGAGCAGGCTTGGGTGCTGGCATTTCGGTCACTTTGTCGCCCGCTAGAAACGACGCCCAGCGCAGCTCCCGCGCCGGGTTCTCGTCACTAAGCGCTTTTTTTACAGCCAGTTCCGCCACGGCATTTACCACCCAATCGAAGTTCGTCTGGCCGACCGAGGTGACCTCGGCGTCGGGTGCGGGATTCATAAAATCGATGGCATACGGTATGCCATCCTCAACCGCAAATTCGACGGTGTTCAGGTCATAACCCAAAGCTTGGCACAAAGTCTGAGCGTCTCTTTCTACCCGGTCCAGCAGCTTCTGATCAGTTGGCGGAGGGTTTCTCACATAGCGCTCGTGAAATGCAGCCTTCGGGTCGTAGTGCATAATGTGAACGTTGTCCTGGCCAACCACATAACACCTGAAGTACTCCTTGAACTCCACTCCGTGCTGCAGAGTCATGCAGAGATCGCCGGTTTGGTTGTAGTAATGAAAGAACTCCTCCGGCGAATGGACCTTGTAAACGTGTTTCCATCCGCCTCCTGCATACGGCTTGAGGAAAGCGGGGAAGCCGACGTACTCGAAAATCTCCTCCCAGTTCAAGGGGTAGATCAGATTCCGCATGGACTGATCGGTCGTGCCTTCGGGATGCTTGTTGTGCGGCAAGAGCACCGTCGGCGGAATGGCCACTCCCAGCTTGGTGGCGAGAGCGTAATTGAAGAATTTGTCGTCGGCCGTCCACCAGAACGGATTGTTGATGACGATGGTCCCGCTGAGCGCGGCATTCTTCAGATACGCCCGGTAAAAAGGAATGTCCTGTGAGATGCGGTCAATGATGACGCTATATCCGCTGGGGTCAGCCATCTTCACGCCGCCCAGTTTCACAAACTCCGCAGTCACGCCCTCAACTTTCATGGCGTTGATCTTGTCCACCACCGCGGGCGGAAAGGTGTTTTCCATGCCGAACAGAATTCCGATTTTCTTCATAAAAAGCTCCCGTCGAGATGTTCCTTGCAACGGCGCACTCAACTGCGGCTCAGACTCGGCCCTCGGGAGACGTAGCAAGCTACGTCTCTACGCGCGCGTGGCACAAGCTCCTCAAAAGTATTTTACTGCCATGCGCTTCCACAATGGCCAATCGTGCTTGGAATTGTCTCCCCAGACGTCCAGCCAGTGCGGCACGCCTTTCTGATGCAACTTCGCCGAAAGTTTTACATTCTGATCGAGGCACATGTCCCAATCTGAGGTACCCAGCACGATCTTCATCTGCCGGTAGCGGCTCAGGTACCAATCGTCATTCATGTTGGGCAGGTAATCCTGCGGGCAGTTGAAATAGCAATCGTCGTCGTAATATCCCTCGAGTTGCTGATGGATGTCGTATGCCCCGCTCATGCTCACGCAATGAGTCACCACGTCGGGATGCTTGAGCGCAAAATTCACCGCGTGATAGCCGCCAAAGCTGCAGCCTGTGACCGCCAATTGCCGAGCTTGATTCTTCCAGCGAATGAAGGGAATGAACTCGTGCAGAATGTAGCGCTCATACTGCAGGTGCCGCAGCACGCGATCCCGGGGATGAATCCCCTTGTTGTACCAACTCTCGCCGTCCACCGAATCGGCGCAAAAAATTTGCAGGCTCCCGGCTTCGAGCTTGGGCACGAGGCCTGGAATCATGCCCGCATCTTCATACTCGAAAAACCGCCCCATGGAACTGGGAAAGACCAGCAACGGGTCGCCGGCGTGGCCAAACACCAGCGCTTCCATGTCGCGGTGCAGTTCCTGACTGTACCCCTTGAAGTATTCGCGATTCATTTTGTGGTAGAACAGGCAGCGCGAAGTATCTTACCTGACCAGGACGAATTCTGCACCACGCCTGGTCCAGGCTCAGCGAGATTTTGACACTTCTGACAAGCGGCTGATAACATCAATCGTTCCAGCTCAGATTCCTGCCATCGTCCCCGTCGTCTAGCCTGGCCTAGGACATCGCCCTTTCACGGCGGTAACACGGGTTCAAATCCCGTCGGGGACGCCAACAATTCAATGTTTTAGCGGCGTCCAGGCCGTACTCCCCACAACATTCCACAACAATCATGCGTGACCTACCTCGCCCGTGCGCATGATCAGGTTCGCCAGTTGCTGCTACGCCTGGCGCTTCGGTTGTTCCATCGCCTGCGTGTAGCTGTCCATCGTAGTCCTGAAGGAGGCATGTCGCAGGAGTTCCTGCACAACCTTCGCGTCCACGCCCAGGGACTTGATCAGAGTCGAGAACGTATGCCGGAAACTGTGCCATCCGATTCTCTTGTTGATGCCGACGCGTCGCGCCGCCGGCTGGATGTAGTACCGCATGATGGTCGAAAGCCACAGCGGCTGCTTCCCTGCCATCTGCGTCGAAGCCCACACCCAATCAGCCGGGGCCGTATAGGTACTTTCCTGTCGCCACCCGATGAGGGCCTGCGCAATGCTCTCATCCATGACAACAGGTTTGCGTGAGGCTTCTGTCGTGCATTTGCCGATCGCCCGATTCTTGATCTCGTAGATTCATGCAGTTGCAAAGGTTGACGGCGAAGAGGATTTTGGGCAGTTTTGACCAGTCGCTGGTCCCAACAAACTCTCATTCACGGTGTTGAATTCCTAAGATTGGGCGCTTACACCGTTGCTTCTGGTTGGTCGGCGACCCCTTCCGGCGGCAAGGAATCTGGGACATCAAGGCGTGCCACGCCAATCCGGTAGTCGGCCATCCCATAGTAGATATCGACTCGGTTCGGTGAACCGAGATCGTCGCGCCGGTCGATGCCTGTGGGGAACACTACGTTGGCGATGATGCCGTGGCGTTCCTGCGGCAGCACCGGCGTCAACATTGGCCCCGTGGAGCGATAGCGGATCACCTGCGGATGCTCTTTGGAGAGCACCATCACTCCGGCGGAGTAGCGCAGTTCGTGAACGTCGCCGCCCGGCTCCCCCATTTCGCCGACGCCGTGGTAAACGATCAGCCAGCCGTGCCGGGTCAGGATGGGCGGCGTGCCGCCGCCGATTTTGAGCCGCTCCCAGGGCGACACCGGAGTCGCCAGCCGGTGGTGAGAGGTAAAACGGCATAGGCAATCTGGTTCACTAGCCTTCAAGGACATCGGGCAGTAGGAAATCCAGATGCTTTCCCGATCAAGATCCACCGCACGAGACGCGGGGCGGCGGGCGGTTTCTTTTGGACGAGTGCCGGGAAACAATGGCCGGTGGAGGATGGCCAGTTCCGGTTTGCCGGATGGATTCGGAATGGTAACGGGGAAGAGGCTGGCATCTTTGTCATCCACGTCGCTGAATTCGATGCGGTGGCGCGGAGCAAAGGTCGCCAGACCCAGGCGTTGCCAGTGAAATAGATCCGTCGAAGCAGCCAAGGCGATCCGTGGGCCTCGGGATGAAAATGCCGTGTAAGTCATCATGTAGCGCTGCATAGGTTCCACGAATGTTATACGAGGATCCTCGCAGCCACCGCTGCCATCGGGCCGCAGCTCATAATCGGCCTCCGGCTGCAATGCGATGCCGAGGCGCTCGACGCCTGCCGGGTCGCCCGCTTCATTGAACCGCACTCGCGCAATGCCGATGCGAGAGTAATTTCCCTGCGCGACCAGTCGCGGGAAGAGATAGAGTTCACCATCCCGGCCACGAGCGGCAGCAGGATTCAGGACGCCTTCGACCTCCTGGGGGTTACCCGGTTCCGGCTCCATCAATATTCCCAGCCGCTGTAAGTTAAATTCACTCATCTAATTCCCTGCCCAAGATCACCTTTTCGGATCCCGATCCGCTAAACAAGCGATGATCGCTTGGGTAACCCGTTTCGTCTCGTTGGGGTCCTTCACTGGGATAGAAACCACACCTGCTTGTTCGGCGGGATAGTCATTCCCTCCCACGTACAAGGCATCGCCTATGAAAATCATTTCTTTCAATGAAATGCCCAGAAGGTCTCTCAGTTTTCTAATGCCGTAGGCTTTATCAATACCAGGCCTGGTGATATCGATGGATGTCGAGCCCCCGGTTCGAACAGAAAACTCGGGAATAGACTTGTCGAGTATCGCTTTGATCTTCTTCCGCTTGGTGAGATCGGGATCCCATTTGAGTTTTTCTTCTAAAGGGGCCTGCTGACCCAAAGCGGAAAACGTTATCTGGCTTCCTCGGTCTTCAATTTGCTCTCCCCAGACTTTTTCGATCTTGAAATCCGCTACTCCTAGCGCTTTCTTTAGGGAACTGAGGATCTTTTCTCTTTGATCCATAGTGAAATCTTCTTCATAGATCTTTTTCCAATCTCCCGCATATTGGAAGAACTTCGTTCCACAGGTAGGAAGGATGTATAGATTCACCAGGCGCTCGTCATGAGGAAGATTGGAGAGCAGTTGTTTTTCAAACTGTGGCCAATCGCCTCCGGAAATCACGGCCACTTTAACGATAGCAAGCAGGTCGTGCAGGAGTGCCGACATTTCGGCATCAAGAGATGATTTGCTTTCGGCAAGCGTACCGTCGAGATCAAACACAATTAGCTTTTTCAAGATGCTTCCAGCCTTGAATTCTGACGATCTCAATCCGGTACCGCAATTTCCAACAACGTCACGGCACTGTGCGGATGAAAAGTACACTCTCCGACCACCGCCGGTAGGAGCAATACGTCGCCTTTTCCAACGGCATAATTCGCGCCGAGGTGCTCGACTTGGCCCGCGCCCTCGATGCATACCAGTATGCGCGGCATACCCGGGGCACCAACGGTAAAAGGAGATTGTCCGCGCAGGCGCCACAACCAGAAATGTTCACAATGAAAGAGTCTCTCGCGCCCGACCGGCGTCGTCGCTTCGATCACGGGCGTCACGAGGCCGGCAGCACCCCCGGCAAAGTCAATGCAGGCAAGCGCCTGATCGATTTGGAGTGGCCGTCGCTGGCCTGTCTTGGCGTCCACATGGTCCCAGTCGTACAGGCTGAACGTCACATCGCTGTTCTGCTGAATTTCGAAGGCTACGATGTCGCCGCCCAGAGCGTGAACTGTTCCAGCCGGTAAGAAGACGCAGTCGCCGGGTTTCGGAGTGAAGCACTGGAGGTCGTCAGCCACCGTCTCATCAGCGATCGCCCGCCGCAGATCGTCTGCAGTGATGCCCGGCGTCAGGCCGGCATAGATGCGGCTTGCTGTTCCTGCCTCCAGCACGACCCAGGCCTCGGTCTTTCCGGTCTCGCCCGCTGGCAGCAAGTCCTTATGAGCATCTGAGGGATGCACCTGGACCGAGAGCATTTCATGTGCATCGATGAACTTCAACAGCAGTGGGAATCGGCGGAAACGCCCGGCCAGATCTCCCAGCATTTGTTTCGGAGACTGCTTGAGCAATTGACTGATGGTCTGGCCTTTGAGCGGTCCATCGGCCACTTGGCTCGCATGGTCATCGCGGTCGCTGAGGATCCATGCTTCGCCGATAGGGCCGCTGGGTAGAGTTGCGGTGAGCAGGTCGGCCAAACGCCGCCCGCCCCAGAGCCGATACTGGTAGATCGGTTCGAATCGCAGGGGATACAAGAGTATTTGACTAATGGTATGTCTCTTTACTGTCATCCATCGGTAGCCCCAGACAATGTGGCAACGCCTGGCTCAGGCAACCCGCCGCGCACTTCTCTTAGGATGCTCACACAGGATTCTTTCGATATGCGCTTGTAATTCAGCTGCCATGTTCTTCTTGGCATCTTCGAAACTAGTGCCACGGACCGTGACCTTAGGACTTTTACAGAGCCCCTTCCAGCCGTCATCTTCCGACCAGAAATCGCAGTCTATCGGTATGCTCGCGGTCACCTGTAGGTTCACCACTTGAGAAGTCATAAATCACTCCGCTCGAATCTTGCTGGCGCAAATCAATCATCATGAGAAAACACGGTGCCAGGCTTGGCGTGTACCCCAACCATCCACCGTAAGTCGAATCATTTCTGTTCTCCTAAAGGTGAAACATTTGCCAGGCATGTCCTTTTAATCTCGTCGCATCTCACGCAATGCGAGCAGTCCGAATTTCTCTCTTTCGGGCTGCCTGACTCTCAAGCAGCACTCTGCGTTTCTCTTTCAACGAGGCCAACAATTCGTCCAAAGAATGCGTGAAGGCGGTGATGCCATCGGCCAGCAGTTTTTGTGTGATCGCCCCGAGGTCAATACCCAGCTTGGCCAAGTGAGCCAGAACCTGTCCAGCGTCTTGCTCTCCCGCTTCAAGTGTTGGCTGCACTCGTCCGTGATCACGGAATGCATTGAGCGTCGCGGGTGGAATGGTATTGATGGTGTGTGGTCCGATTAACTCCTCGACGTACAAAACATCCGAGAAAGCTGGGTTCTTGGTTCCAGTGCTTGCCCACAATGGTCGCTGCAGTCGCGCCCCTCGCCGTCTGAATTCCTCGAAGGGAGTTCCCAGAAAGATTTCGCGAAAGCGCCGATAAACAACCCTGGCATTCGCAATCGCTATCTTTCCGCGTAGTAATAATGCCTCGGGAGTTCCGATTGCCTCCAGCGCCCGATCCACTTCGGTATCCACGCGGCTGACAAAGAGAGAGGCCACCGACGAGATTTGCTGCGGCTTGGCATTCCGCTTCAGGCCACGCAGGTAGGCCTGAGCCACGGCTTCGTAGTGGGCAAGCGAAAACATCAGCGTGATATTGATATTGATCCCTTCGGCGATCAAAGCCTCAACCGCCTGAATACCCGGCACGGTAGAGGGAATCTTCACCATCAGGTTGGGCCGGTTTACCGCCTTCCACAAACGTTGGGCTTCCGCGATGCTTCCCGCGGTGTCATAAGCCAGCCGCGGGGAGACCTCGATGCTGACGAAGCCATCCGCACCCTGAGTTTGATCGTAAACAGGCCGCAAGATGTCGGCGGCCATCTGGAGATCCTGGATTTCGAGCTTTTCGAAGAGCGTAAGGACGTTGCTGGCAGGATCCACCAATAGCAGCAAGCGCAGTGCATCGTCGTAGGCGGTCCCCGCTGCAATTGCTTTGTCGAAGATCGTGGGATTGCTGGTGACACCATGCACGCCATCTTTCTCCACCAGTCGCTGGAACTCACCGCTCGTGATCAGATCGCGACGAATGTAATCCAGCCAGATGGATTGCCCACAGTCTCGGAGTTGTTTAAGTGAGTTCATAGCTTCTCCTCGCGCGCGAGCGAGACAAAATCAACACCATGCATCCGCCACTTAGGGCCAGACCGGACTCACCAGTTCAATCCGCCAAATGGGGCCGCCAAAATAGAGTGCACCCTCCAATTTGACGAAAGCCGGGGCCTCCCCACCGAGAATCCACACCTGGGTGTCTGGGGGTTGCTTCCCTACCAACGGCGCCACCACCCCAGCGGCGCCCCCGATCTCCACCTTCAAGACGTAGTGCGTGGCCTTGCGGCTGGAGCCGCCGACCGAGAACGGCTCCTCGCCCCGGGAAGTGACTGCCAGTTTCACGAGCCTCGGCTTTGGGGTGGCCGCCACCATTGACATCTTCGTCTGCGATGGATCGGATCGAATGTTCTTCAGTAGCGTGAGAATCAGACCGTTGGCCACATCCGGCGGCAGATCGAGGTGTTCGGTTACCACCTTTTCCTTGCCATCGTCGTCGGTGCTGCGGACTGTGACTTGGCCCGTGGGACCGTCAATCGAGACCTCCATTGGATGCTGGAATGCAGGGCCCTTCTGAACCAGGTGGTCCGTCAGGAGGCGGAAGTTACGACCCTGGGAAAAAACAGCGGTTTCGTCGTGGACCGAGCCATCTTTGAAGTGGAACACCAGTTGGCTGGTCACCCGATCGCCGCGGGCGACCTGAATGAGATCGCCAGAGGCGAGAGTATCGCCTGCCAGCGTGCGCAGCACCAGAAAACCGTGGACCACACCCTCGGCGTGGTGGACGGCTACCGTTTGCGCCGGCATCGCTCTCGGCTGAAGGAGCGTGGTGCAGGCTACCAGAAAAGCGAGTGAGATCGAGAAGACACGTTCTACCGTCCGATTACTCATAAGCAAGACTCCCGCGATGCTTCAAAAACGATGCCAGCTTTTTGTTACAGGCCCATCCTGTTCCGCCACAATCATTGCAATAACCAAAGGCAAGGCTCGAACCAATAACTCCTATCCGGGCACTTAATAAATGTCTACCTGCCAGGGCCGGTCTTTCTTGCCGCACCGGGCGGGTTCACAGCAGCGTCAGGAGCGCCACCTTCATCATCCATTCGCGACACCGCCTGTTCGTCCAAGTGCTGTTGAGAGGGTGAAAAGGATTCTGAGGCGTCACTCTTCTCTCTTCGCCACGAAATGGTCAGCAACAAGGCACTCTCTTCCAGCGCTTCGACGTCGTGCAGTACGCCGCAGTCCAGCACCAACAAGTGGCCCGCCGACACATTCACCTTTCGATCGGCCAGATGTACACAGATCTGCCCCTCCAACTGTTGAATGGAGACCCTCCCCTCTGCTCTGTGCTGGCGCATTCGAGTGCCGCTCTTCATCAGAATCAGAACGATTCGGAAATCTGGATATTTGGCGAGCGTTTTAGAACTCCGCCCAGTTTCCCGCTGCCAGGAGTCTTCTCGCCGGAGTTGCTGCAGTTCCCGGTCTAAGTCGATTTGCAGCAGAGGTTCCGCTAACCCGGGCAATCGATTCAATGCCTCAATGCCATCACCGGGATGGCAAGTGCTGAGATCCGTAGCCATGATGAACACCTTCCGCCTGTGCCGTTGAGCATCTCCGTTGTGATTACGTGCTAGCTCCTGAACTTGAATTACGGAGTACACAACCGATGTGTGAAACCTCGGCAGGCCCGAGAAGACGATGATCGGCGATCTGTTGCGGCAAAACTGGTCAACATTGCACAGTCTCTCGACGGACGCTTAACTACGGCATTCCGCCAAAGCAGCCCCACCGACTCAAGGTGATGAAAAGCCCAAGGAGCCCGACACTCTTGATCGGCAGCTCAGAGCCCATGCTTTTGTTTTGTGAATCGGAGATTGGAAGATTGCCGATCACACCCTACCTTCTCCACTCTAGGTCGACGCCGGCTCTCGGGTTCGGCAGGCTCCCTCTTTCGTGAGCGCACAAGTTTTTCGAGTAGCGATCCGATGGAGTCGTGAAGCTCGCAATTGCACCCCGAGCCGATAAGTTTGCGACCATGAAGTGGCCCGTGGTTTATTCCAGAGTGTACAAAACTGAGCAGAATGCAAGGCTGAAGTCAGACATACTCAACACAATGCCAAACACAAGCGAAAGACGAGAGATAACTAGCCGAGTGAATGCGCGGGAAGCGGAAACCATTCGGCAGTCCAAGGAACTGGTAGCGAAAACGAAACGGTTTGCCGCGATTGCCGACACGAAGAATCTGGCGCCTCGCAGCCAGGACCTGAATAGTTCATCTCGCGCACGGAAGAGTATGCCGTGAGGCACGGCTGACGGAGGTTCTGCAATCATGACTGCGCAACTTGCTACCGCAGACGACTGCATTTTGGCTCGTGCAGAAGAAGCTGGGAACATCCGCGACGGGAGCATCATTCCCCGCAACGCCGGCGACAAACCGCGGGTTGGCGGCATGCAATTCGACTGCGGATACCTTTCACCTTATTTCGTCACCGACCCCGAACGCATGGAAGTTGCCTTTGAGAACGTCTACGTTCTCATTCACGAAAAGAAAATCAGTTCTAAGAAGGATTTGCTTCCACTCCTTGAGCAGATCACAAAGAGTGGCAAGCCGTTGCTCATAATCGCAGAGGATGTTGGGGGCGAGGCGCTGGCTAGTCTCGTCGTGAACAAGCTGCGGAGCTCGTTGCAAGTTGCGGCCGTTAGGGCACCCGGCTTTGGGGATCAGCGCAAGAGTATGTTGCAGGAGATTGCCATCCTCACGGGTGGCAAAGCCATCAACGAAGGGCTCGACATCGAGCTGAAAAACGTACAGATCTCCGATCTCGGTCAGGCTAAGAAGATCACCGTTGACAAAAACACTACGGTGGTTGAAGGCTGGGCCGGGTGCCAGCAGGTTTTTTCTCAGCCTAGGGTTGGCGCGCGCTCAGCGTCCACCTCGCCTGGGCATTCTTCACTGACCCAGATCAAAGAAGCGCCTTGTAGAACTCTGTCAGCTTGAGCACCCGGTCGCAGCGAAGTGCGCTGCTCTGGCCTCTTGGAAAGCAACACTGGAATTATGACCCATATCACGAATAATCGGATACGCAAACTACATAAAGCTCGTCAACCGCCCCTGTCTTACCCCGGCGCAACGCCTGACTCAGACCGTGCCAGGAAGCCACCACTCTCCGAGCCCTCTGCCACCCACGAGGAACTGAGTCCCGGAGATCGGGTCGAGGGTTTGGGCAACTTCGGAAAGCCGACTGGAGAATTCGGCACGGTGGAGCAAGCTAACGAAGATGACGCGGTCGTCAAATGGGATGGCGACGGTCGTGTGAGACTCCACCAACCGTCGCTCAAGAGGGCTTAGTCCGCAACAAGGCTGGGCCGATCTCCCAAGTCTGAGGCCAATCCAGCAAGTTTCAGAGCCTGCTTTGAGCGAACTCCCGCACTTCAGTCTGCCGTGGACAGACACCTATTTGCTGAGCTTGAAAGTGGCAGTGGAGGAAGTATCAATGCGACGTAAACTTGTCTTCTGGCTTGTCTTTTTGATTGCTGGATTTCTTATTGGGTTCATTCTCCAGTATTCCAGACTGGAGCGGATACAGCAGGAACTGTCTGCCTCGACAAAACAATTAGGATCCTGTCAGTCCAGCCAACAATTGGCGCAGCTGCGCGACACCGCCACGATGATGTATCTCGAGGCCGTGTCAAAAAACTACGGGAAGGCTGGGGAGTATTCCAGGAGGGTTTTTGATCAAGCTCAGCAAATTGCGATTAGCACGGAGGACCCTGCGCTCCGCACCTTGCTTCGTGACGCCCTGGCAACCCGCGATCAGATCACAGCGGACCTGGCGAAGGGAGACGGCGCCGCACTTTCAGAAATACAGCCAGTCTTATTCAAGCTCGAGCAAACTGCGAAGTATTGACTGGACTCAGTTACGCTACAAAAGAGGATGAAAGAATGAACTTTACGTCCCAGGACTAGTCAAGGAAGAGTGCGCGATTTTGACCAGTTTTGGGCGTGTACTTCGTTGCATGATCGAAATTGCGAGGAGCCCAACCGCTGCGAACTCGAACCTTCGAGCGGGCGCAGCGTCCGTCACGTTGGAGGAATGACAAGATGTTTAGCTGGTTCAAGACCTGCCGTGCGCTGGCGTCGTCATTGCCTGTGAGACTGGTAAACGGCCCTGCAATCGTCATCGTGACCATCGTTCTGCTCGCATCGAACGCGCTCCCCCAATCGGAGTCCGAGAGATTCGGAATGTCGGCTAACGAACTGGCACGGAAGGTGGTCACCAACGAACTGAAAGTCCAACATGAGGATCACGGTCGCTGGATGTACCGACTTGAAAAAGAGGAATCCGGGAGGAGACAGGTCCAGGAAATCCTCGAGACCAACAATGGTTCTCTCAGTCGCCTCCTCTCCATTGATGACCGCCCAGTTAACGCCAAACTGCAGCAGAAAGAGAACCAGCGCATTCAGAGGCTCGTGAGCCATCCAGATGAACAAAGGAAATTACAGGAGGCGAGCAACAAGAAGGCGGAACAAGGGGCGCGTCTGTTCAGAATTCTGCCTGATGTATTTGTGTTCGCCTACGCGGGTCGTCGAGGTGACCTCGTAACGCTGACCTTCAGGCCAAACCCGAATTTTAAGCCGTCTTCCCTTGAAGCCCGGGTTTTCCACAGCATGCAAGGCGAGATGACGGTCGATACCAAACAAGCGAGACTGGCAGCGCTCAATGGTCATCTCATGGAGGATGTGACCTTCGGCGGCGGACTGTTAGGACATTTGGAAAAGGGGGGCAAGTTTGAGGTTAGGCAGGCAGAGGTGGCGCCGGGTCAGTGGGAAATGACTGTCCTGGGTGTGGACATGAAAGGGAAGGCTCTCCTCTTCAAGGCAATTGGCGTGCAGGAGACCGAAAATCACAGCGACTTTCACCGAGAGCCTGATGACCTCACACTTGTTCAGGCGGCGGGCATACTCCTCAATAGCGAGATAGTTGTAGCGGATAATCGCTAACGCATTGCAAGAGAAGTTCTGCCGAACTCCAGTGTCACTCTCCTCAGCCCAAAGGCTCGCCGACGTGGACCTCAGTCCAGGAAGGCTCCTACACCAGGGCTAAGGTGGACTCGGGGGTTCAGCACCAGTGCCAGATCTTCGCCTTTCAACTCCTGCTTCGACGCGACCGCCAGCATTCCCAATGAAAGATTGAATGTGAAATCACAATCCGAAAGTGTTCACAACGGGACAGACAGTCCGTGTTCTCCTTGGCTAATCTGGTGTCTGTGGTAGCGTCTCGCTCACACCAAGAGGCGTCAGCGTTGTTCTCAAAGACCGAGATCGCACTTGTTTTCGCACTCGGAAGTCAAGGAGATGAAAACATGCTTGGGATGATCGCCTTAGTTCTGATTGTTCTTTGGTTGCTTGGGTTTTTCGCATTTCACATAACTACCGCTTTCATTCACGTTGCCCTGGTTGTGGGCCTGATACTCCTTGTGCTGCATTTCATGAGAGGCAGCCCAGCACGCGTGTAGAACGCTGGCCAATGCCAGGTCCGGTAGAGAGGCGCATGTCGCGAAAAGCTGGCTCATGTAGCCATAGAGAGGCTTCGCGGTTCTTGCGCAGCTGTCAAGATTAGATTTGGAGAAAGTTGTGAAGAAGACTGGTTCCTGGTTCGCGCTGGTAACGTATTGCGTCGCCGCGGTGCTGGTAGCCGCGCTTGCGCTGGCCGTTGTGTTCAGCGGCGCTACGCTGGCTTTTGCGGTTGCCGGGGCGTTTGGGGCAGAAACCCAAGCGGGCGATACCGCGGCCACGAGGACCTGCAGAGTGTAGCCGCAGATTGTCCTAGTGGAGGGTTCACTGCAGTGGACAGTAGATGAAATTCTGGCTGGCGGAGCATCCGAAATTCCGCAGATTTCAATAGGTCTCACTTAGTCTGAGCAGAATTGACCGCCTCTTGGAACGGGCTCGCGGCCTCCCCGAAACGGCAACGGTACAACCAGAGGTGTCATATGTAGTGTGGAGTTCCCACGGTTTCACGCTGGAACTCATGCGGAGTAGGACCCGATAGATTTCTTCGGCGATACGTGTGTGCATTATTGCTCAGACCCTTTGAATCCTGATTTACTAAAGTTGGAATTGACCTGATGCGCCGGCATATCTACCCGGAGTTGCGTGTGTGGTTCACACAGCACGAAGCCGGGGAGACGGCGCAGAAGTAAAAGGAGGCTGTCCCATGAAAAAAGTAATGTTCTTGCTTGCGATGTTGGGTCTCGGTACGCTTTGCTGGGCAGGGTCGGCGCGCGAAGACGCCACCGACCGATTGGACAATGCCACCAGCGTGATGCACGAAATTATGGGGATGCCTGACAAGGGAATCCCGGAAGAAGTATTGGAGCATGCCAAGTGCATAGCCGTCATACCGCACATGGTCAAAGGTGGCTTTGTCTTCGGAGGTAAGGGAGGCAAAGGCGTGGCCACCTGCCGCACGGCGAACGGCTGGAGTGCGCCGGCGTTCATCACGATTTCGGGCGGAAGCTGGGGGCTGCAGATCGGTGTAGAAGCTGTGGACGTGGTACTGATCATTCAGAATGAAAAAGGGATGCAAAGGCTGCTCTCCAGTAATTTCCAAATTGGAGGGGACGCTTCAGCGGCAGCGGGTCCAGTGGGACGGCATGCAGAGGCCGGTACGGACTGGAAGATGGATACTGAGATCCTGACCTACTCCCGTGCTAAGGGTGCGTTCGCTGGGCTGACGTTGGAGGGTGCATCGCTCCGTCAAGACGATGATTCCCGGCACGCGATTTATGGACGCAAGGTCACAACTCGGGCTTTGCTGTTGGGCAAAGTGCCAGCTCCATCCGCAGCTCAGCCGTTCCTTGCGGAAATTCGCGGAGCAAAAGCTCAAGCCGTAAGCCAGGATAAAGACAAGAAGTAGGACTTCCGGACTCGATCCACTGGGTGCGCCGGCTGGCACCGAAACGCCTTCAGTGGTGCTGTTACAGAGTCATCGTGCAGTCTTGGTGTTAGGGTACTTTGCTGACTAGTTGCGCCGGCGATGGGAGCTGCGAGGCATCCCAACCTCCACCGAGCGCCTCGATCAACCCGGTGCTGGCCGTCATCTGCTGGATTCGAAGAGTCACTGCGGCTTCCTGGTTGGATAGCAATGATGTTTGCGCGGTAATCACGTTCAGGTAAGGATCGATTCCTAATTTGTAGCGATCGGTGGCCAGTGCGAGGTTTCTTTCAGCCGACTTGACCGCGGCGTCCTGATGTTGAATCTCCACCGACAGTATCCGCAGCGACGCCAGGTTGTCTTCCACCTGTTGAAAACCCGTTAACACCGCCTGGCGGTAGTTGGCCACGGTCTCGTCGTACTGTGCACGGAATTGCATGACTGTGGCCCGGCGCAGCCCCGCGTCGAACAGGGTTTCCGCGGCCGCCGGGCCGAGCGAAAAAAAGCGGCTCGGCCAGGTGAACCAATTCGCGAACGAGGTACTTTCGAATCCTGCCGCTGCGCTTAACGTAACCGTCGGAAAGTATGCCGCTCTCGCGATGCCGATCTGTGCATTGGCTTGAGCCACCAGGCGCTCGGCGGCGGCGATGTCAGGACGCCGCTCAAGAAGCTGGGATGGAAGACCGAGGGGAATCGCCGGTGGGGTTGATTTGAGCGGCTCGGTCGGAATTGAAAACGTCGATGCCGGTTGGCCGGTCAGCATTGCGATGGCATGTTCAAATTGCGCCCGCTGGATGCCAAGAGCGGCATCCTGCGCTTTCGTGGCTTCGAGTTGAGTCTCGGCTTGGGCTACGGCTTCCTCGGAGTCGATGCCTGTGTCGTACAGAGCCCTCGTCAGATCGAGAGACTGTTGAAAAGCGATCACAGTCGAATCCAATAACTCCTGAAGCGTATCCTGACCGCGAAGTTGAAAGTAATCCGACGCAACTTCGGCCTGGACCGTGAGGCGTGTGTTTTCAAGATCGGCCGCGCTGGCCTGGGCTCCGTAGGCAGCCGATTTTACTGTGTTCCGGATGCGGCCGAACAGGTCCGGCTGCCACGTGGCATCAAAGGGGAGCGTGTAGTCTGTAAATGTACTGGTCGAGGACGTGGAACCTGTTCCTGAGCCAGACCCAGACCCAGACCCAGACCCAGACCCAGACCCTGTGGACGACGACGGCCGTTGCACAGTAATAGCCGGGTTAGTGGTCACTGTAGGGAAAAGCTGGGATCGAGCTTCCTTGACCAGGGCTCGCGCTGCCAGGAAGCTTGCTGCAGCGGATGCGATGTTTTGATTTGAAACATCAACCTTCTCTTCGAGCGCATTCAGCTGAGGCTCGTTGAAGATCTCCCACCATTTGCCGCGGAGTGTGTCGTCCTGAGGCTGAGCGGTCTTCCAACCTTCCATTTCTTTATAGGCAGGGGGAGTTTCCACCTGGGTTCGCTGATACCGGAGGGCCCTATTGCATCCGCTGAAAAGTATCAAAGCGCCCAATAAAGCGGTTAACTTCAGGAAGCCAGGTAATAAGGCTCGGTGACTCTTCGCCTTCCAGCTTGCAGCGGTTTCATTCGTCTTTGTCATTGTCATTGCTTATCTCTCTGTCGAATTAATCCGTCGCGCTGAGGGTTGGCCCAGCTCCTTGGGGAAGGATGTCATGCTGCTTTCCCGCCATCCGCAGCCGCAACCGGTCGAACGCCAAATAGACCACCGGCGTGGTATAGAGCGTAAGCAACTGACTCAAGATCAGCCCTCCTACAATCGTGATGCCCAGGGGGCGGCGGAGTTCATACCCCGTGCCCATACCCAGCGCCAATGGCAGCGCGCCCAATAAGGCAGCCATCGTCGTCATCAGGATGGGACGGAAGCGCAACATGCAGGCTTCAAAAATCGCGTCGGTTGTGTTCTTTCCCTCATGACGCTCGGCCTCAAGCGCGAAATCGATCATCATAATGGCGTTCTTTTTCACGATTCCGATCAGCAGCACAATGCCAATGATGGAGATGATGTTCAGATCCTCTTTAAAGAGCATCAACGCGAGCATCGCGCCCACGCTGGCCGACGGCAGCGTGGAGATGATGGTCACGGGATGGACCAGGCTTTCATACAAAATACCGAGAACGATGTACACCGCCAGCAGCGCCGTCAGAATCAGAACGGGTTCGGTGCCCAAGGATTGCTGATAGGCCAGCAACGTGCCGGCAAAAAAACCTTGCAGCGTGGAAGGCGTGCCGAGCCGCTTTTGCATCTGGGTGATGCTCAAAGTGGCATCGCTCAAAGACATGTTCGACGCGAGGTTAAAGGACAGGGTGACCGAGGGGAATAAGCCGGTATGGTTGATGCTCAGCGGCGTGGTGTTGGCTTGGCTCTTGGCCACCGCGAGCAGCGGAATGTTACCGGCGCCGGAGGTATGAAGGTAGATGTCTTTCAATCCTTCCGGGCTTTGCCAGTACTGGGGAGCAACTTCCAGCACTACGTAATACTGATTCAACTGCGTGTAGATGATGGACACTTCCGACTGGCCGAATGCGCCGTATAATGCCGAGTCCAGCGACTTCACGGTAAGGCCGAGCTTTGCCGCAGTGACGCGATCATAGGTCATCAGCTCATCAAGACCGCCATTCTGCTGGTCTGAGCTTATGTCCTGCAGACCGGGCAGGCGCTTCATCTCGCCGAGCATGATCGGCGCCCACTTGGAAAGATCCTGCACTGTGTCGGACTGGATCGTGTACTGGTACATCGCATTGCTGGACCGGCCGCCGATGCGCAGATCCTGCACGGCCTGGAGGAACGCGGAAGCCACCGGCAAACGGTTCAATTGAGGGCGCAGGCGGTCGATGATCTGAGCGGCACTGACGTTGCGCTCCGCCAGTGGCTTGAGCGCAATGTAGAGGGAGCCGTTATTGGTGGCTCCGCCGCCGCCGGTAAACGCAATCACGTTCTCGACGGCAGGATCATTCTTGATCACCCGCCCGATCTGCTGGATGGAATCGTTCATCGCCGCGAAGGATGAATCCTGCGGCCCGCGCACTGAACCAGAGATCGATCCCGTGTCCACCGTCGGGAAAAAACCCTTGGGTATCTTGACGATTAACACCACATTGAGCGCGATGGTGATGAAGAGCACAACCAGGGTGAGGGTCGGATGATCGAGTACCCAATGCAGGCTGCCGCGGTACAACGAGAGCGCCCCGTCAAAGAACTTTTCGCTGACCATGTAGATGCGGCCATGTTTTTCCGCGCGCTCGTTCTTCAACAGGTAGGCGCACATCATCGGAGTCGTGGTCAGCGAGATGATCATGGACACGAAAACGGCGGTCGAGAGAGTGACGGCAAACTCGCGGAAAAGACGGCCCACGATTCCGCCCATCATTAGAAGCGGGATAAAGACGGCAATGAGCGAAATGCTGATGGTGAAGACGGTGAAGCCGATTTCTTCCGCGCCCTTCAGCGCCGCGGCAAAGGGCTTCATGCCGTTTTCCAGATGGCGCGCGATATTTTCCATCACCACGATGGCATCATCAACCACAAATCCCGTTGAGATCGTCATGGCCATCAGCGAGAGGTTGTCAAGGCTGTATCCGAACAGATACATCACCGCGAATGTGCCGACCAGTGAGACCGGCACCGCGACGGCCGGAATGAGCGTGGCACGGCCGTTGCGCAGGAAGATAAATACCACGGCGATGACCAGGCCGACGGAAATCAGCAGCGTCCTCTCGACGTCACTGACCGAGGCGCGAATGGTTGTGGTGCGATCCAGTACGATGGTGGTCTCGATACCGAGCGGAATGGATGCCTCGATCATCGGAAGTTGCGCGCGTATGCGGTCGACCGTGTTGATGATGTTGGCGCCGGGCTGGCGGAAGATGATGACTGTAACCGAACGCTTGCCATTCAAATAGCCGGCAGCACGGACGTTCTGCACGGAATCTGTCACTTGCGCGACATCGGACAGGCGAATCGCCGCGCCATTGTTGTAACCGACGATGAGCGGTTTGTAGTCGTCTGCGTGCGAGATCTGGTCGTTGGCAAGGATGTCTGCGGTCACCGTGCCATCGGAGATTTGACCTTTGGCCAGGTCGGAGTTCTGCAAGCTCAGCACCGACTGTAGACTTGCAACGGTGAGTCCATAGCCCGCCAACTGTGTGGGATTTGCGTCCACCCGCACGGACGGCAATGCTCCACCTCCGACAGAGACCTGCCCTACGCCCTGTATCTGCGACAACTTTTGCGCGAGGACGGTGGAGGCTTCGTCATACACTTTATCGGGGCCGTATTTGCCGGAGGTAAGGCCGAGGATCATGATCGGCGAATCGGCGGGATTGACCTTGCGGTAGGTCGGATTGCCCGGCAGGTTGGCCGGCAGATAGGATCGCGCCGCATTGATGGCGGCCTCCACATCGCGCGCCGCGCCATCAATGTCGCGGCTGAGATCAAACTGAATGGTGACCGAGGTGCTGCCGAGCGTGCTGGAGGAGGTCATCTCCGTGACTCCTGCAATATGACCGAACTGCCGCTCGAGGGGAGTGGCGACGGACGACGCCATAATATCCGCGCTCGCTCCCGGCAAGCCTGAACTTACTGAGATAGTCGGAAAGTCGACCTCCGGCAGGGGCGCTACCGGCAGCACCTCAAACGCAATCGCCCCGGCAAGGGCAATCGCCACGGTGAGCAGCGTGGTAGCCACTGGCCGGTGAATGAAGGGTGCGGAGATGTTCATTGCGGCCCTGTCTGTTCTGCGCCTCCGGTTTCCAGCTTGTTCGATTCGCGCGCAAAGCGCTGCGCCAGATTGTCAAAAAAAATGTAGATCACGGGCGTGGTGTAAAGCGTGAGCAGTTGACTCAGCAGCAGTCCGCCCACCATGGCGATACCCAGTGGACGGCGCAACTCGGAACCGAAACCAGTTCCCAGTGCCAGCGGCAACCCCGCCAGCAGCGCGGCCATGGTGGTCATCATAATGGGACGGAAGCGGAGCAGGCAGGCCTCGTAAATTGCGTCGGCCGCGTTCTTCCCGTGCTCGCGCTCGCCTTCCAGCGCGAAGTCCACCATCATGATGCCGTTCTTTTTCACGATACCGATCAGCAGGACGATGCCGATGATCGCCACCACGCTCAAATCCTGGTGGAAGATAATCAGTGCGAGGAAAGCCCCTACCCCCGCTGACGGCAGCGTGGACAGAATCGTAATTGGGTGGATAAAACTCTCATACAAAACTCCAAGAACGATGTACACCGTGACCAGCGCAGCCAGAATGAGCAGCGGCTCATTGGCCAGCGAATTCGTGAATGATGCCGCCGTGCCTTGAAAACCGGCCTGCAGGCTGGGGGGCATTTGCATCTCTTTCTGCACTTTGTCGACCGCGGTTATGGCATTGCCCAGCGCGGCATTGGGTGCGAGATTGAAAGATACGGTGATGGCTGGAAATTGACCCTGGTGGTTAATGGAGAGCGCCTCTGTCGTGTTCTCAAAGTGCGCGAACGCGCTCAACGGCACGGCACTGCTGGTGGCCGAACTGGTGGCGCCTGCAGAGCTTGCTCCCTTGCTCGACGTCGAGGAGGCGCTCGCCGAAAGCGCGTTCCCAGGGGGAGCAAGAGTATTTGCCGAAGGAGTGTACAGAGCCGAAGTCGTCAGCGCATTCGACCCCGCGGCGGATGCACCTGAGGACGCGAATGAGGAAGAGGCCGCGGTTCCGGTTGCGCCTGCAGACGCATTGGACTGGATGTAGAGATGGTTCAGCTTATTCGGGTCCTTCTGAAATTGCGGTTCACTCTCCAGCACAACATGGTACTGATTCACCTGCGTGTACATCGTGCTGATCTGCCGCTGGCCGAAGGCGTCATATAGGGTGTTATCGATAGTCGTCGGCGCGATGCCGAATCGCGAGGCGGTGACCCGGTCAATCACCAGGGATACAGCCAGCCCTCCCAACTGTTGATCTGTGGCGACGTCCTCCAGTTCCGGCAACTGCTTCAGCTGGCCGACGAAACGATTGGTCCAATCGTTCAGTTCATTGGCGTCGGGGTCTTCGAGGGTGTACTGGTATTGCGTGCGGCTCACCCGATCGTCCACCGTAATGTTCTGCACCGGTTGCATAAACAGCTGTATTCCCTGAACCTGGATCACTCTGGAGTTGAGCCTGCGGATCAGATCTGACGCACTGATCTTGCGCTGGTTGAGCGGTTTTAAGTTGATCGACATCCTGCCGCTGTTCGTCGTTGTATTCGTTCCATCGGCGCCGATAAACGACGAGACGCTTTCCACCGCCGGGTCATCCAGAACCGCCTTTGTAAGCTCCAGTTGCTTCTCTGCCATGGCCTTTGAGCCAATCGTCTGCGGCGCTTGCGATATGCCCTGGATGACGCCTGTGTCCTGCACCGGGAAAAATCCTTTGGGGATCATGATGTAAAGGAAAACCGTAAGCAGCAGTGTGGACAACGCGACCAGCAGCGTAATCGTCTGGTATCGCAGGACGAACTTCAGCGTCCGGCCATAGAAGGCGATCATCCCTTCGAAAGCACGCTCCGAGGCTTGATAGATGCGGCCCTGCCGCTCTTTTGGCTGGTGCCGCAAGATGCGCGCACTCATCATGGGCGTGAGCGTGAGGGAGACCACGGCCGAAACGACGATGGTGACGGCTAGGGTCACGGCAAACTCGCGGAACAGGCGCCCCACCACGTCGCCCATGAATAACAGCGGAATCAGTACGGCAATCAGTGACACGGTCAGCGAGAGAATGGTGAAGCCAATTTGCTCCGCACCCTTGAGCGCTGCTTCCATGGGTGGATCTCCCGCTTCGATGTAGCGAGCGATATTTTCGATCATCACGATGGCATCGTCCACCACGAAACCGGTGGAGATGGTCAGCGCCATCAGCGATAAGTTATCCAGGCTGTAACCCAGAATGTACATCGCCGCGAAAGTGCCGATCAACGAAAGCGGCACAGCCACGCTCGGAATAATGGTGGCATAGAGACTCCGCAAGAAGAGGAAGATGACCAGCACCACCAGTCCGACCGTCAACAGCAACTCGAACTCAACGTCGGAAACCGATGATTCGATGGCAGTCGTAAGATCCGTGAGGGTGGTCACCTGGATGCCCGTGGGCAGATTGGCCTCAAGCTGCGGCAACAGTTGCTTGATGCTCTTGACCACGCTGATGGTGTTGGCCCCGGGCTGGCGCTGAACATTCAGGATGACCGCGGGGGTCTGGTTCATCCACGCCGCCTGATTATTGTTTTCTACGCCATTCACGATGTTTGCAACGTCGGTCAGCATCACCGGCGCACCATTACGGTAGGCAACGACAACCTTCCGATAGTCATCGCTGGTGATCAGTTGATCATTGGCGTCGATCTGGTAATCCTGGCGCGGACCATCGAAGTTCCCTTTGGCGGCGTTCACGCTGGCATTGGTTAGCGCCGTGCGCAGGTCTTCAAGGTTCATGCCGTAGGACGATAGAACCGTAGGGTTGGCCTGAATACGGACTGCGGGCTTTTGGCCGCCGCTGATGGTTACAAGACCGACCCCACTGAGCTGCGAGATCTTAGGCGCAAGCCGCGTGTCCACAAGGTCCTCGACCTGAGAAAGCGGCATGGAGCTTGAGGTGATGGCCAGGGTGAGCACCGGGGCATCGGCGGGGTTCGTCTTACTGTAGATCGGGGGCGAGGGCAGGATGGATGGCAAGAGACTCTGCGACGCGTTGATGGCAGACTGCACCTCCTCCTCGGCTACATCAATATTCACCGCCAGGTTGAACTGCAGCACAATGACGGAAGTGCCGCCGGAACTGGTGGAGGTCATCTGGCTCAAACCCTGCAGTTGGCCGAATTGACGCTCCAGTGGCGCGGTTACCGTTGTCGCCATCACCGTCGGGCTCGCTCCCGGATAGAACGTGAGCACCTGAATGGTCGGATAATCGACCTCCGGCAATGCGGAAACCGGCAGTTGGGTATAGCCAACAATACCCACCAGGAGGATTGCGGCCATCAGCAAAGAGGTCGCAACTGGCCGCAGGATAAACGGACGAGATGGACTCACGGGGCGCTGCTCCCGGTCGTGCCGGTTGGCGTAGGCTTCGAAACCGTGTTTGACGAAATGACAACCGCAGTGTTGTCCTGCAACTTATCGAAGCTGCTGTTGGCTACAACGTCGCCGGGATTGATGCCGTCCACCTGCGTTACACCGCCGTCTGTAACTCCCGGCTTTATGCTGCGCATATGGGCGATATTGTTTTGAATCACATACACGAACGATGCTTGGCCATTTTGTTGAATGGCTGATGCTGGAATTAACGTCACCCCCTGCAACGTATTCACCAGCAGGCGCGTGTTAACAAACTGGTTGGGAAAGAGTGCATCATTCTTGTTGTCGAACTGTGCTCGCCCTTTTACGGTTCCTGTCGTGGTGTCAATCTGGTTGTCGAGCGTCAGCAGGCTCCCACTTGCAATCTTTGTCTGCGCAGTGCGATCAAAGGCATCGACGGCGAGCTTAGCCTTCGCCCGCAGGCGATCTTCAACCGGGCCTAGACTGTCTTCCGGTATGGTGAAAATTACGGTGATTGGTTCCAGTTGCGTAATGACGGCCAGAGTTGTGGTTCCAGAAGACTGCACCACGTTGCCCGGATCCACCAGCCGTAAACCCACCCGCCCCGCGATTGGGGCAGTGATATGACAATATTCGACCTGAATCTGGTCATATTGCACCGTTCCCTCGTCGTTTTTTACTGTGCCCTCGTCCTGCAGTACAAGCTTTTCCTGGTCATCCAGGATTTGCTTTGCAATGGCGTTCCGGGCCCAGGCTTCACGGTAGCGTTCGAGGTCCATCTGAGCCTGGGCGAGCAGGTTTTGGTCTCGCTCCAGCGCCCCTTGCGCCTGTAAAAGAGTCGCGCGGTACGGACGCGAATCGATGTCAACCAGCGGATCGCCCTTGCTTACGAGCTGACCTTCCTTATAGTGCACGGCGACGACCAGGCCACTTACCTGGCTGGTAATCGAATCGGTATAGACCGGGGTAACGGTACCGATGGCGTCAAGGTAAACGCCGATGTTGCCTTGTTTTGCCGTCGCGCTCGTAACTGCGATCTTCGCCGGCGGAGGGGCGACCTTTTTCGCGGCATCGAGGTGACGCCATACGAGCACGACTGCAACCACAAAGACCAGCACCAACAAAATCCATATGACGATCGGCGCCACTCTATGCCGGTGAGATTCCGAACCGTGAGCCGGGAGTTGATGGCCAGGATCTAAGGGATGCTCACTAGTGTCAGCGGTCAACAGGAATCTCCTTTTCGGCTCGGAATTGCTGAGAATTATATTCCAGGAGAAGGGAGTCCAATTCGCAATTGTGACGCCCTATTGCCAGCGAGAATCGTTCCGTTTGTCGTGATCAGAATCGGCGCAGGCACGGACTGGTCCTTCGGTCGGACGGCGTCGTTGAGCTCGCCGATCGTGCAGACCCAGCCAAGTTCATCCGATGTTGGATGCAGCCGCAGCTGTTTTGGGGAACGAACAACCGGACGCCACTCCAACCGACTCATCGCGGTTGGATCAAAAGACTGTGGGGGACTGCGGAGACAACCTCCACGGTACTCGAACCGCGACGGTCGTGGGAATCGTCCGATAGACCAACCGTACATCGACCCAGTGCGGCGTGTCCGTCCACAACACTCCCCACAACATAAGCATGTCACTAGCAGTCTTTACGGTGCCCACCCGTGCGCTGCTAGTTCTGCTAAGTTGTTAATTTGTGGGGAGAATTACACCCTTTCACGGCGGTAACACGGGTTCAAATCCCGTCGGGGACGCCAGTTAATTCTAAGGTTGACTTCTGCGTGCCGGCTCTGCCAGAATTTCGGCGCGGTCGGGACCTCTATGCTCTCCCATGCCTTTCCCGGTCAGGCGCTTGATAGTTTGGAGCAGGTGGTTCATCTCGTCGACGCAGGAAAGCTCGAATCAGGCCTGTGATGTGCTGATCCTTGTCTGATTTTTCTTTTCTCTTCTCTTCAAATATCAACCGGCTGGCGGCTCCTGAGTTGGGTTCAGCCAAGCCGGATCAGTTCATCTGAGGAGCTTCGATGAAGCTTTCAAGACTACAGCTACTCTTGATGGTACTGCTGATTCCATCTCTGAGCGGGGCGCAGGATGCTACCGGAAGAATCGCAGGAACGATCTCTGATCCAACAGGAGCCGTCATACCCGGCGCCAAGGTCAGCGTGATGAACACAGCCACGCGAGTCAGCCGTAACACCGCCAGTGACCGCGAAGGCTACTATCAGGTGCTGGCATTGCCCATCGGCAACTACACGGTGACGACGGAGCATGAAGGATTTCGCACCGTGGTCAGCACGGAATACAAGCTGATGATCAATCAGGCCCTGCGGGTGGACATCCGGATGGAAGTTGGGGCGGCTAATCAGCGGGTAGAGGTGGGCGCGGAAGCGGCGCCGGTGGAGACAGTTAACGCGACGCTCGGCCAGTCGGTGACGGGCAGAGAGCTAATCAACATGCCGCTCAATGGGCGCGACACGCTCGATCTTGCGCTGCTTCAGCCTGGTATCACCGAGAGTAACGACGACAACGGTGGCGCCGGAAATTACAGTATCGCGGGCGGCCGAACGGATTCCATTACCTACTTGCTCGACGGCGGGCAGAACAATGACTTGTTAGATAACAGCAACCTGCTCGATCCCAACCCGGATGCGATTGCCGAATTCCGCCTGCTCACCAGCAATTACACGGCGGAATACGGCCGCAATGGCGGCGGCATTATCAGCGTGGTGACCAAGTCGGGAACCAACCAGCTTCATGGCAGTGTTTTCGAATTCTTCCGCAACCGCGTGCTGGACGCAAACGACTTCTTCAACATTCAACAAGGGCTTCCCCGCCTGGATTTGAAGCGCAATCAGTATGGGGGTACGCTCGGAGGTCCCATCGTCAAGGACAAGGCGTTTTTCTTTCTAGCGTATCAAGGACAACGGCAGGTGCAAGCCGTGCCGGATGTCAGCCCGGTTTTCACACCGCTGGAACTGCAGGGGAACTTTTCCAAGTCGGGCCCGAACGGAGGGCCTGATCCCAATGTCGTAACTTTCTTGCAGCAAAATCAATTCTTCCAACCGATTCCCGCGCTGCAGACTCAAGCCATCATTGATCCCACCAAGATCAACAGTGTGGCCGAGGCGTACATCAAAGCCGGCTTGCTACCTGCCGTTCCGGGAGGGGTGCTTTTCACGAGTCTGGGCGCGGTGGACAATCGCGACGAGTTGACCACCAAGTTTGATTTCAATCTCAATGCCAAAGACAAGATTGCGGTCACCTTCGGCGTAAATCGGGCCGGCGATCCCTACAACGGCACCCTGAACCCGTTTCCCTTTGCCACCGTTCCGGGGTACGCCTCCCGCAACACGGTTGACTATTACTTCACCAACATTGGATACACACGTGTGTTTTCGCCCACGCTGCTGAACGAATTCCACTTCGTGACCCATCGCAGTAATTTTCTGGGTGATACTCCGGCCAAGCAGTTGCCCACGCCTGCATCTTTAGGGATCGGTATTACGCCGGATGTTGCCACCGGCCCCACGAATCTGTTTTTCGATACCGGGCTTTCCATCGGCGAAAGTGAAAATGGTCCGACCCGGTATGTAGAGAACACATTCTCCTGGACGGACTCCGTCTCCTGGACGCGCGGCAAACATAACTGGAAATTCGGCGGCGGGTTCACGCCTTATCAGGAAAACCTGGTTTTCGATTACATCATTAACGGAGAATTCGACTACTATGGCTCGGGAGGTATCGGCTCGGGCAATTCCTATGCCGACTTTCTGCTCGGCATCCCATACGACTATCTCCAGGGTGCCAAAGCACCGTCCAATATCCGCAGCAAGAACACTTATGTGTTTGGTCAGGATGAATGGCATGCCCGCAAGAACCTAACCCTCACTCTCGGACTTCGCTACGAATACAGCACTCCCAAGAGCGACACGCAAGGGCGCACTTTCTCCATCATTCCCGGAGAGCAATCGCGCCGCTTTGTGAATGCTCCGAAGGGTCTAGTTTTCCCCGGCGATCCCGGTGTTCCGACGGGCACCAACTTTCCGGATAAAAAGAATTTTGCGCCGCGCGTTGGCTTTGCCTGGGACCCGACTGGCTCCGGAAAGACCAGCATCCGCGGTGGCGTCGGTGTGTTCTACGACATCCTAAAGGGCGAAGATAACCTTCAGTTCAACGGACAGGCGCCCTTTGTGGGTACTGCCGGGCTGTTTTACGGCGTCCCCGTTAGTCCCGTTGGCGGGGCAATTAACTACATGAATCAGCCCTTCCCAAATGCCTGCGTATCATTTAACGGAGATGGGACATGCGCACAAACAGGCGTTCCAAATCCGTTCCCCTCGAAGGCCCCCGCCCCCAACGTGTCCTTCGCACCTTTCGTGCCCATCAACAGCAGCGGCTTCGTGTATTTCGTGGACCCGCATTTGCGCACGCCTTACGTCTATCAGTACAACCTGAGCCTGCAACGCAATGTTTTCGCCGACATGGTTCTCGAAACCAACTACGTGGGAAGCTCGTCACACGGCCTGACTTCGCTCAAGGACATCAATCCCATGATTCTTGGAACCACGACGCGGGAGCTCGATCAGGCGCTGGGCAACAGCACTTGCGGAACCAACGTCGGAATATTGTGCTTCGGCCAGCTTCCGGAATTTCAGAATACGTCCAATGCCAACTACAACGCTCTTGAGGCCAGCCTCACCCGTCAACCCAAGCCATCCAAACTAGGGACGGCGTACTTCACTTTGTCTTACACCTACTCTCACAACTTGGACAATGCTTCCGGCTTCCGGCAGCGGAACTCCACCGTGCCGGCCTACAGCCCGGATCTTTATTACGCTTCCAGTGATAGCGATGTCCGCAATCGCGTCAGTTTCAGCGGCGGTTGGGACTTGCCTTTCGATCGTGCCTGGGTGGGTGGCCCCAAGCGCCTGACAAAAGGCTGGAGCCTCTATCCGATCGTGACGTGGCGGACGGGATTTCCCTTCGATATCGGTGCGTCCTTGCCGGGTGCCAGTGATCCGAACAACCCGGGAACTTCGGGCGCGGGCGATCCGTATTTGACCAACGCTGCTGTGGTGGGACCAATTCAAACTTTCGATCCGCGGCATCAGAGAACGATTAACGAGATTAGTTATGCCAACAGCACTGCCACGCAGTGCATCATCACTACTACTCCGGTCACGGGCAACTTTTACTTCAATCCCAATAGTTTTTCCAACGTTCCGCTGGAGAACAGTCTTTATTTCGACAACGGGACTCCGAACCCCTGCTTTCCCTCTGTCGATCCGGTGGACAATCCAAAAGACCGGACTTACGGTTTGCATCGCAACACGTTGCGCGGCCCGCACCTGACCAATATGGATCTCGCATTAGCGAAAACTACAGCGATTACGGAACGCATCAGCCTGGAATTCCGGGTGGAGTATTTCAACGTACTCAACCATCCTGAGTTCGCGCAACCGACTTTCGCCGATGGCACCACCAACATCAACAGTCCGACTTTCGGAGAGATTACCGCAACTGGCACTTTCCGCGGTGCTACTCCGCGTATTGGTCAACTTGCGGCTCGGATCACGTTTTAGTTTTTTCGAGTCTGCACTGGGGCAACTCTGCATGAAGATTGTTCAGGTCTCACTGCTTGGGCTGGTTTTTTCGGCCACACTGTCCGCCTACTCGCAGACGCGGGCGGCGCCACCGGACCCTGTGGACGACTACGTACAGGCCGAGATGCAGCGACAGCACATCCCCGGCCTTGCGCTGCTGGTCGCACGTGACGGCAAAATCGTCCGGGCAAAAGGCTACGGCCTGGCCAACGTGGAGCTTCAGGCTCCAGTCAAGCCGGAAACAGTTTTCCAGTCGGGGTCGGTGGGCAAGCAATTTACCGCGACGGCGGTGATGATGCTCGTGGAAGAAGGCAAGATCAAGCTCGATGACCCGATTACCGACTATTTGAAAGATGCTCCGCCAACCTGGCAGCAAGTCACGATACGCGAACTGCTCAGTCATACCGCTGGCTTCGGCGATTATCCGGAGAAGTTCGACTTCCGCAAGGACTATACCGAAGCGGACGAACTCAAGATCGTCGAGGGCATTCCGCTTGCATTCACTCCCGGCACGAAGTGGAGCTACAGCAATCTGGGATATCTGACGTTGGGAGTTCTCATCCATCAGGTCACGGGCGAGTTCTATGGGGATTTCCTGCAGAAACGGATCTTTGGTCCGCTCAACATGAGTACAGCACGGATCATCAGCGAAGCTGATATTATCCCCAACCGCGCGGCGGGCTATCGCCTGGTCAAGGGACAGTTAAAGAATCAGGAATGGGTGTCACCCACGGTGAACACGACCGCAGATGGCAGCCTATATTTTTCGATCCTGGACCTGGCGAAATGGGATGCGGCCCTATATACCGAAAAACTGCTCAAGCGCTCCGGTTTCGAGCAAATGTGGGCCGTCGCAAAACTCACCAACGGCCAGCCCAACTCCGGTCAGTATGGTTTCGCGTGGTTCATTCGAGCCAAAGACGGCCATCGATTGCTCAGTCACGGCGGCGCCTGGCAAGGATTCGAAACTCATATTTCCCGTTACGTGGATGAGAAGCTGACGGTCGTGGTCCTGACCAATCTGGAGGACGCTGACCCCGGCCGCGTTGCTGACCACGTCGCAGAGGTTTACCTGAGCACGGCGGCTAAGAATGGTTCCAAGGGGAGCCAGTAGCAGGCTGCCGGAAAATTCGCAAATTGGCGTTTGGGTTTTCGAGAGGGTGCGGCTTCCAGCCGCGCCGCCATCAGATCTATAAGAACTAACGGCACGGCTTGAAGCCGTGCCGTTTCAAATCCGCGCTGAAGCGCTGCCCTACCTCGAAACCGATTCTTTCAGCGGCGCCTCAGTAGTTTTCAAAAACTTTGGCGGCCTTCTTGGTGGTTTCGTGCTCTTTTCTAAGCTCTCGCGCGGCATCGCCAAGAGATTGAACCTGCGGAAGTGGCATCACTTCCCACATGGGTCTTTCGCCCCGCGCATACGTGAAGCCGGAGCTTTCCCTAATATCCTGCTCCTGAGCCATGGGTTGCTGCATAGCGCGCTGTTGATGACTGGTCATCTGCACGCTATTGCTCAAGGTCGCAGACGGAAAATAACTTTGCCCCAACGCCGCGCTCGAAAAAAGCAGGCATAAAATAAACAATGTAGTTTTCATCGCGTTTTCTCCGAATATGACGTACCTCTACCGGTCTGGGGAGTTCGTGGGCGAGGGCAAACGTAGAACTCTCAACGGGCCGTCTTTGAGCTACTTTGGCGGCTCCATTTTGATATAGTGCAAACTCAATGCCAAAGCCGGGGCCGCTGGTGCGTCATTTGCGGGGATTTAGCGGCAGGCACTGCAATTTTTTGCACACTTGCCAACGCACCTGCCTGAAAACCCCAGATACGATGTAAAATGCCCGTTTTCCCTCGCTTGCCTTGACCCCACCTTCGGGCACTACACTGGATGTCGCAACCATATCCATTCTTGAGGACCCCTAAGTGCACGATTCCACTATGCGGCTTCTGCGGCGGCGGTTTGCTCTGGCGTTTGTCTTGACAATCGCGGTCTATTCTTTTGGGCAAGCGTCCGGACCCTCCGTCCCTTCCGAACTTTACGATGGCCTCAAATGGCGGCTGATCGGGCCGTTTCGCGGAGGCCGCGCCGTGGCTGCGGCCGGCGTGCCGGGAAACCCAACCACGTTTTACTTTGGGGCGGTCAATGGCGGCATTTGGCAGACCAGCGACGCCGGGTTGGTGTGGAGGCCGATCTTCGACAGCCAGGCGGTAGCCTCGATTGGAGCACTCGCCGTCGCACCTTCCGATCCGAAAGTTATTTACGCCGGCACGGGAGAAGCAGACATCCGTTCGGATATGTCATCCGGAGATGGAGTTTACAAGTCATCCGATGGCGGCCAGACATGGATGAATATCGGACTGCGCGATACCCGGCAGATCAGCCGCATCGTGATTGACCCGCGCGATGCCAACGTGGTTTACGTTGCCGCTTTGGGGCATGCTTACGGCGCGAATGCAGAGCGCGGTGTTTTCAAGTCAACTGACGGTGGCGCGCATTGGAACAAAGTTCTGGATCAGGGGCCGGAGACTGGGGCTGCCGATCTCGCCATCGCGAACGCGAGTCCGAATATTCTTTTCGCGACGATGTGGAACGCGCACCGTCCGCCTTGGAGCACGTACGCTCCTCTCGCCGGTCCGGGCAGCGGGTTGTATCGCTCCCAGGATGGAGGCCAGTCGTGGTCGCACGTGACGGGCGCGGGTTTGCCTGAGGGAGACTGGGGCCGAGCTGGCGTAGCCGTGTCGCCGGACGGCAAACGTGTCTATGCTTTGATTGACGCGAAGAAGGCGGGACTCTATCGCTCGGATGACGGAGGCGATACCTGGACGCTGATAAATGAAGATCGCCGGCTCACCAGCCGCGCATGGTACTTCGGAAATATCACCGTGGATGCGCAGAATCCGGACGTGATTTATGTGCCCAACGTGGCGCTTTATCGTTCGGAAGATGGGGGCAAGACGATCGCCATCGTTCGCGGCGCGCCGGGTGGAGACGACTACCACCAGATTTGGGTGGATCCCAAAGATTCTTCGCGAATGGTTCTGGCTACAGACCAGGGCACCAGCATCAGCCTCGATTATGGCAGGACGTGGAGTTCGTGGTACAACCAGCCGACGGCGCAGCTCTATCACGTCACCACAGACGAACAGTTTCCCTATGCCGTCTATGGCGCACAACAGGACAGTGGAGCCATCGCAGTCATGAGCCGGACCGATCGCTCGCAAATTACGCCGCGCGACTGGTTTCCCGCAGGTGGCAGCGAAAGCGGATACATCGCGATCGACCCGAAAGATCCGACGATCCTTTATATAACCAGCTCCTACGGCGGAGTTTCGCGTTTCAACCGGAAGACTTCTTTCAGCCAGGACATCACGCCCTGGCCTTTTCCCACCTGGGGCAGCGAGATCGCGGCCCGCAAATATCGCGCCCCCTGGACGCCGGTGCTTGTGTTCTCGCCGTTCGACAAGACGAGCCTGTATCTGGGCACGCAGTACGTAATGAAAACAAGTGATGGTGGTCTGCATTGGCAAGAGATCAGTCCTGATCTGACCAGAGCGGCGGCCAAGCTGGGCGAAAAAAATTCCGGACCGCCGACGGTCGAGAACGCAAAGCAACGCGGCTACGGCGTCATTTACACGATTGCGCCTTCCGCTCTGGAAGGCGAACTGATCTGGGCGGGCAGCGATACGGGTCTTATTCATCTGACGCGCGACGGAGGAAAAACCTGGAAGGATGTGACACCCAGGGGGCTTGGGGATTGGAGCAAGATTTCGTTTATTGAAGCCTCGCATTTCGATCCCGCTGAGGCTTATGCGGCCGTGGATCGGCACCGGCTTGACGACCAGAAGCCGTATCTCTACCGCACGCGCGATTTTGGCGCGAGCTGGCAAGCGATTACCGAGGGCATAGGCGCGTCATCGTTCTTGCGGATGGTGCGCGAGGATCCGAAGAAGCGTGGGCTGCTTTTTGCCGGAACCGAGCTTGGCTTTGAGGTGTCATTTGACGATGGCGATCATTGGCAGCCGTTGCAAATGAATCTGCCGGCGTCGTCAGTGCAGGACATAGTGATTCACGGCGATGATCTGGTGATTGCCACGCATGGGCGTTCATTCTGGATTCTCGATGACATCACTCCTTTGCGGCAAGTGGATGACGCGATGAAAGGCGCGAGCGCGTGGCTGTACCGCCCCGCGACAGCCATCCGGGTGGACAACGACGGCTTTCAGGGTACGCCGCTTCCCCCGGAAGAGCCGACCGCGGCCAATCCTCCGAATGCGAATGGCGCCGTAATTGACTATTATTTGAAGCGCCCGGCGGGTCAGATCAAGTTAGAAATCCTCGATGCGAAGCAGAATGTGGTCCGCAGCTTCTCGTCGGACGAGTCCGGAGAACGGAAACATGCGCCGGTGGCCATCGCCGAACGATGGTTTCCGAAACCGGAGGCGATTGAGAAGACTACCGGAATGCACCGCTTTGTATGGAACCTTGCCTGGAGTAGTTCCGGCGGAAGAGGTGCGGACGGGGCGTCGGAAGATGATTATTTCGCGGTGCGCGGGCCGCGAGCTGTGCCCGGTGCTTACCAGGTGCGGCTCACGGTTGATGAACAAAACTGGACGCAACCGCTGGAGGTCATCATGGATCCGCGCTCTCCGGCTACCCGCGAGGATCTGGAACAACAGCTTGCGCTTGGGCGGGAGATATTTGGCAAAACTCTCCGCAGCCGCCAGGTTCTAGCCGAGATCAGTTCGGTGCAGAAGCAATTATCTGATCTGGAGGCGAAGCTGCCGGCTGAAAATACCACCATCAAAACAACGGTGGCACAACTGAAGACCGAGATAGAAAAGATATTGGAAGGGGACCATAGCGACGCGACGAGTTGGGGCCTGGAAGCGGCTAACTCGGGCTTGGCCGCCGCCCTGAGAGTGGTGGAAAGCGGAGATCGCACCGCGCCGTCGCAGGCGATTGCCGTGTACCAGCAGTCGAGTCAGGCGGCGAAGGCGCGCGAGAGTGACTGGGCTCGACTGAAGGCGGAACGTCTGCCGGAACTGAATCAGCAACTGCGGCAGGCGAAGCTTGCGGCCATTACAATCGCGGAAATCGAACGTGACGTGGAGTGGCTGATGTCGCGCTAGGCTGGATTAAAACAGCATTGGACAGGACGGGGTAGGCGCCTGGTTTGGAAGGGCACGAGTTCACCGCCATTTTAGATGGCACGCGCTTTAGCGTTGAGCGCTGGACGATAGTTGCTCCGGAGCCGCGTAGTCGCGCCGGATCGGCGCGGAGCTAAATTTCCGCGATTTGGCAGCACGACTGAAAAGTCGTGTCCTTCCCAAAGACCCAAACTTCAGCGTCTGACGAATATTGCAAGCTACTGCACTCGCAAAGTGGACCGGACCGCCGGAAGATGCACGCAACCGCACGGCTGGGGTTCGGGCTCACAACTGGGACAGTACGGCATGGCGATATGCAGGATGCTTCCAGAATGGAGGCTCCGGCAATTGCCATCTTCAGGCACGGCTTGGTCGAGCGCACCTTCATGGACTGTTACTTCGTTTACCGAAACCCGGTGGACCGAAACCTGCGCAAACACGTATTTGATCGCGGCGCCACAACCGGCGCAATACAACTCCCAGTCCCGCATGGTGCAATGCGACTGCAGATAGTCGGTTACACTTTCGCTGAATTGCTTGGCGTCAATATGTTGCGGCGTTTGCATGGTGGGCAACGAAACGCTCAACCTTAATCCCTATCAAAAATTGTACTCATCCGCCGTTCATTGCACCGTGATGCTCACGTTGATCGAGTGCGATAAGCCGCCACCGGCGGCGGTTACAGCGACATAGTAATTGCCTGCGGGAGTGCCCGTATTCGCTTGCACTTGCGACGCGCTTCCGCCGCCCCCGCAACCCAGCCCTACGGCCAGCAAAACGAAAAGCAGTAATCGAAGCAGTCCGGCGCGGCGGCGACCCAAAGGAAGTCCGACCATAAAAATGCAAGCCAGTATCCCCCCGCCGCCCGATGCGAACCAAGCGAGAAAATGATCGGGATGCTGCGGCGCGAACCTACGGGAAACACCGGAACTCGCAGTCGTGACGGTTAGAGTCGCCGTCCCGCTCGTGGTGGAACTGCTAAGCGCAGCAGACCCCGGGTTGATGGTGCAACTGATTCCCGCGCTTGCGACGGAGGGAACGCAAGTCAGGTCCACGGTTCCACTGAACCCTTCTTCGGCTTGAACTGTCAATGTTGTGTTCGCGGATTTTCCCGACGCCAGCGTTAAGGTCGGGGGAGCCGACGAAAGCGAGAAATCCATCACCTTTTCAGTGGTCGCCGGCGATGTCGATCCCTGAAAATTCAGATCGCCGGAATATACTGCAGTAACGGCATGAGAGCCGCCCATAAGCGTTGTTGCGGTATAGATTGCTTGATCGTTCGCTACCAGAACGGGCGCTCCCGAACTGACGCCATCCACTTTGAACTGTACCGTGCCGGTGAGCGTGGCGCTGGACGATCCTGGCGTCACGGTGGCAGTAAAGGTGACGCTGCCGCCTGCGGTGATGGTCGGGCTCGATGACTGAATAGCCGTGCTTGTCGTGGTACGATTCGGACTACTGTTCGGCCAGGCGTTCGCCAGATTGTAAGCATCCACCGTGCCGAGGCCGGTAACCTGATCGTAGCCTACGCCGGCGTTGAATCCGAGGATGCCGTCGCTCGGACAGGTTGTAGAACCTTTTGTACATGGCACGTCGTTGTTTCCCGATGTGATGTCGTGAAACGCGCTGAGCAATGTCGTCGCCGGGGCATACAGGGTCACGTTCGCATTTCCCAGACCTTTGGACTGTGTGGCTTGATTAACCAGCGCAAGAATGGCGGCGAAGGTCGGCGCGCCTGCAGAAGTGCCGCCAACTACGGTCAGGTCGTTGTTGCTTTGCCGGTATCCGTTCACGCAGCTGCCGTTGGAGCAGAGAAGATAGCCGTCGTGGTCGGAGGATGCATTCAGGGAGATGTCGGGGACATCGCGCTTGCCATCGTTGGGCACACCAGTTCCGCTCTGCCAAGTGGGCTTGGCAAAGACAATACTCGCGCCGCCACCGCTGGCGGATAAAGTGCCATTGGTGGACGTGTCATTCCAAGCTTCTTCCGGAATGTAGCTGATTGCGGAACCGCTATTGCTGTTATTCGTGCTGTTCCAGTAGGCGCTGGGATCGCTCAGGTCGGCGCTAAACTCGCTTCCACCTACGGCGGTAATTTCGGGGACGCTGGCTGGCGCGCTGACGGCGAACCCCTTGCTGGCAGATTTTGCCGTGTCAGAATCGCAGGCTGCCGCGCCACTGTCGCCTGACGCCGCTGTAATCGTCTGGCCCTGGGCATTGCCCTGCTGGGCCAATTGCTCGAAGCCCTGGACCGTGGCGGTTCCCAGACCCGATTCGCAAGCGCCATAGCTGATGCTGACCACCGGCGCCAGGTTATTGTCAATGGCGTATTCCAGCGAATCAAACACGCTGAAGCTCGAGCTGTTGCCGACGTAAACATAAATGATGGTGGCGTTGCTGGCGATGCCGCCTGACCACTCCAGATCAAGATCGGCCTCAGTGAGATCCGCGCTCGAAATTACAGGTGTTCCACTGTTTGGAACCAGCACCAGTTGAGGATCGTTGGCCGGCAGGTTGGAGGCAGCGCGGAACGCGTCAATATCCGTGGTAAGAATTTCAGTCTGGCCCGTGATGGCGATCTTCTGGCCGGTGCCGGTGAACCCGGCATTGTAGAGCGCTTTTATGTCATAGATGGTGGCAAAATCATCAGGCGCCAGGAAGTGGTCTCCTGAAATGCTGGAAGTGAATTCAGGCAGGGCACGGACTACGCTCGGCTGGGGACGGAAATCATCCAGATTGCGAAATCCCAGAACCGCATCGGAGAACGCTGCCGGCACCGAGAGATTGGTTCCAGCGGCAAAATGCTTCTCGCCATTGATGATGTAGTTGTGAATCTGAGTCTGAAAGGTCCCTTCGACCTTCCCAACCGTGCCGCTGAACCAGACTTGTGTGCGGCCGCGAGAAACGCGGTCCACGCTCAAGCCTTCAGACTGTAGCCAGGAGACAACTTTGCCGATGTCGGCCGAGGTCAGGCCGAAGCGGTCGGCGTATTGCTCCGGCGTCAACCACTGGTGATAACTCGGTGAAGATGGGTCCTGCTGTTGCTGCAACAGTTTCTGGAGGGCGGTCTGCTGGGCAAGTGAAGGTTTGAAGATGATGGAAGCAGCGGCGATTTTCATGCTTGCATCGGCCGGACCTTGATCAAATTCCGGGCTGGCGAGCGGCGAGACGCTGCCCTTGACCACGGCGGTTTGGGAGTTGTCAATCACGCGCACGATGCGGTCGCTGGACGCGCTTTGGGCGCCGCAGACCGCCGCGATCAGCAACGGAAGCAGGATGCCAGCGCGCCTAAATAATGGAATCATTCCTTATGGGGCCCGAAACTCCTAACCCCTGCCGAAGTATAAAACGGTTACAGCAGAAATGTTCCGCTCTGGCCGCAACTTTACCGCGATTTGACCGACTTTTTACACGGCAAGGCTGCCGGGGTAGTCGCGGCAATCCGGGCTGCCGTCGAGATGCAGCTGCTGAAATCGAGGCTAGCCGCGCCCGCGTATGGTATATTTCTCAACACCTTACTATTTCTTGCAATCGAGGCCGGTGGATTCACCGCGTCACAACGGCTTGTCCCAGTCCAGCGGAGACCCGGGGCAAGTGAACATGGATCGAGCCAGGAAAATCTGCGGCTTCAGCCGCCGAAAATCGAGGAGTGATATGAAAAAAGTACTGCTGATTTGCGTTGCTCTTTCAGTTGTTTTCTCCATGGCAATCATGGCCTCAGCTAGCCCGAAGGCCACAACCGTCAATGGCTGGGTCAGTGACTCGGTGTGCGGCACGAAAGGCGCGATGGCCGGCCAGGAAGCCTGCACCCAGAAATGCCTGAGCAAAGGCGCCAAGATGGTGGTGGTGACCGACGACGACCAGAAAGTGCTGACGGTGGATAATCCCGATGCGCTAAAGGGACATGAAGGCCACCACATTGCTGTGACCGGGAAGATCACTGGCGACTCCATTCACGTGGACACCGCCAAGATGCTGTGATCGAAGATGCTTTGAGTTAGGAAAACCTCTGGGGCGGACTGCCGAGTCCGCTCCTTATTTCTTTTTATCGAACCACACCCTCCAGGGGCGAGCTCGCCGTCGCATACAACTTTTTCGCCATGCGTCCCGCGAGATAAGCCTGGCGTCCCGCGATGACGGCATGTTTCATGGCCTCCGCCATCAGCACCGGTTCCTGCGCGCTGGCAATGCCGGTGTTCATCAGTACGGCGTCTGCTCCTAATTCCATGGCGATGGCCGCGTCGGAGGCGGTACCCACCCCGGCGTCAACGATCAGCGGCACGCCAGTAATTACTTCGCGCAGAATGCGAATATTCGCGGCATTCTGAATACCAAGTCCGCTGCCGATGGGCGCGCCCAGCGGCATGATGGCGCTGGCCCCGGCGTCGAGCAGGCGCTTGGCGAACACCACGTCGTCGGAGGTGTAGGGCAGCACGGTGAATCCTTCCTTCACCAGAACGCGCGTAGCTTCGAGCGTGGCCTGCACGTCGGGATAGAGCGTGGCCTGATCGCCAATGACTTCGAGCTTCACCCAGTCTGAGATGCCGACTTCGCGCCCCAGGCGCGCCGCGCGGATGGCCTCGTCGGCGGTGTAGCATCCGGCGGTGTTGGGCAGCAGAAAATATTTCTTCGGATCAATGTAATCGAGCAGCGATTCCTTGCTGCGGTCGAGATTCACCCGCCGCACCGCGACGGTCACCATGTCGGCGCCACTCGATTCGAGCGCCCGCGCGGTCTCCTGAAATGATTTGTACTTACCCGTGCCCACGATCAGGCGCGAACGGAACTCGCGGTTGGCGATGATTAAGGAGTCCATGATGGAACCATTGTAATGAAAAGGCGGACTCCGGGTCCCACCTTTCCGCACAGAACGCGCAAAGATGGAGCAAGTCCCTCAAATCCGCAGATAGCCTGAAAAATCGTGGCTTTCTCGGGGTATAATGCCGCGCGCGTTGATTCAGACCAGAAGTTGGGACCAAGGGGGGCTTATGCCGAGAGTGCGACGGAGTTTGATGCTGCTAGGGTTGGGACTGCTTAGCGTGATGAATGGGTGGGCGGCGACGCCTCCGGTGACGTGGCTGCAACTGGCGGAACTGACGCCTACGGTGCGGACCACCAACGACTGGTTTGGAGTTTCGATTGCGATCAGCGGCAACACGGTGGTGGTGGGGGATTTCGATCCAAACATCGAGACGTTTGGCGCGGTTTACGTGTACGTCAAGCCGGCCAGCGGATGGACGAACATGACGCAGGTGGCCAAGCTGACCTCGTCCGATAATGGCGAAGGGTTTGGGACGTCGGTCTCGATCAGCGGCAATACGGTTGTGGTGGGAGCGGCGAATACGTCGAACTTTGACGATCCGCAAGCCGGGCCAGGGGCGGCATACGTGTTTGTCAAACCCGCCAGCGGCTGGACAGACATGACGGAAACAGCCAAGCTCACGGCGTCCGACGGGCAGGCGGGGGATGCTTTCGGGGACAGCGTTAGCATCAGCAGAAACACGATCGCGGTGGGAGCGTTTTTTGCTACGGACAGTTCCAACAATCAATTTGCAGGAAAGGCGTATGTGTTTGTGCGCCCCAGCGGGGGTTGGACGGGAGACTTAAATCAGACGGCGGAGCTGACTGCCTCGGACAGCCAGTTGTTGAACTATATGGGCGCTTCGATTACGACCAACGGAAACAACGTGGTGGCGGGCGCTTATGGTCACAACAATTTTCAAGGTGTTGGCTATGTGTTCACAAAGCCGACGGGCGGTTGGGCCAACGCGACGCAGACTGCCGAGCTGACGGCATCGGATGGCGGGGGAAGCAACGACTTCGGGTTCTGCGCAGCCATGAGCGGGAACACGGTCTTGCTAGGGGCGCCGGGCGCAGGAGGGTCCAAAGGCGAAGGATATGTGTTCGTTGAGCCTGCGGGCGGCTGGGTCAATATGACAGAGACGGCCAAGCTGCGGACTTCGGCGGCCACAAGCGGCGACAGCTTTGGCCAGTCAGCAGCTATCAGCCGCAATGCGGCGGTCGTTGGTGCGCCCGGAGCCACCGTGGGAGGCAACTTCGGACAGGGTGCAGCCTACGTGTTCACGAAGCCATCCGCCGGGTGGACGAGCACATCGCACGCCACTGAATTGACCGCATCAGACGGCGTTGGCAACGACAACTTTGGTGCCTCGGTGGGCGTCAGCGGAAAGACCCTCGTGACGGGAGAGATTGGCAACAGCAACCCCGGCGCGGCGTACGTGTTCGGGCCGTGAAGCGGGCGAGTCCGCCCTCTATCTTTTGAACGAAAAACGGCGCAAAGATGGCGCACTCGAGGCGCACGAGCGGGACGCTCGCGCCTACATCGGCTCAACCGGTTTATGAGGTCGGTCCGGAGATCTCCGCGGCCGCGTACATCTCTTCAATCTCCCGCTTATAGCGATCTTCCACCACGCGCCGTTTTAGCTTCATGCTGGCGGTGAGGGTGCCGTTTTCGGCGGAGAATTCTTCGGCGACCAAAATTACTTTTTTCAGTTGTTCGAAGCGGGCGAGATTCTGATTGAAGTCGGTGATGATTTCTTCGTATAGAGCGAAAACTCTAGGGTCGGCGACCAAGTCCTGGCGCGAAGAGAAGGCAACGCCGTGAGTGCGCGCCCAATCTTCCAGCAAAGGAAAATACGGGCAAATGAGAGCGGCAGGGAATTTTCGCTTGTCGCCGAGGACGACCGCTTCGGCGATCATGGCATGGTGTTTTAAGGAATTCTCAAGGGGCTGAGGAGCGATGAATTTTCCGCCCGAGGTTTTGATCAGATCTTTCTTGCGGTCGGTGATGGAGAGGAATCCATCTTCATCTATGTTGCCGATGTCGCCGGTCTTGAACCATCCATCCACAAAAGCGTTCTTGGTTTCCTGCGGCTGGTTCCAGTAGCCTTTGAAAACTGACGGCCCGCGGACCAGTACTTCGCCATCGTCGGCGATGCGCACCTCAATATTGGGAAGCGGCGTGCCCACGGTGCCCAGTTTGTGGGCCTGTGGATTATTGACCGCGATGACCGGGGAAGTTTCCGTGAGGCCATAGCCTTCATGAATGCGAATGCCTACATCGGCGAACCACTGGGCCAGCTCGCGGCCCAGCGGCGCGCCTCCGGAAATAAAGAGTCGAGCACGATCACCCATGCCGGCGCGGACTTTGGAATAGAGCAGCCAATCGGCGATTCGCCAGGGAAGGGAAGCCGGCACGCGCCCCGCAAGAATTTCGGCGCGATTGGCGCGTCCGACAGACAAAGCCCAGCGGTAAATCCATTGTTTGGGAAAACCTTTCGCTTTCAGATCCACCTGAGTATGGACTTTTTCGTACACACGCGGAACGCCGACGAAGATCGTGGGCCGGACTTCCTGTAGCGCCTGGGGGAGTTGGTCCACAAAAGGGACATAGGCCAGGGTTACACCGTTATAGAGCAAGGCGAAGTCCACATGGCGGGCGGTGACGTGCGACAGGGGAAGAAAAGAGATGCTGATGTCGCCGCCACGAACTCCGAAGCCGCGCAGGGAGTAGTCAATATTCGAAGCCATGTTGCCGTGTGTGAGCATGGCGCCCTTGGGGGTTCCGGTGGTGCCGGACGTATAAATAATGGTAGCGAGGTCGTTGGGACTGACCGCGCGGGCTTGCGACTCAAGCTCAGAATCGCGCTCCCTGGTACCGTCTTGCGCCGAGTGGCTCATCGGCAAGTGACCCATCATCATGCGGCCCATGTGAGAAGCGTGGGCGGTTTCCACTCCATCCATTACGACGACATGTTCCAAGGGCGTCCGGTCGCGTATGGCCTGAACTTTCTGGAGCTGTTTCTCGGTGGATGTAAAGATGACTCGTGCTCCGGAATCGCGAAGAAGATGCGCGGTTTGCTCGCCAGTGAGCGTGGAATAAACGGGAACGGTAACAGCCCCGATCAAAAGGCAGGCGAAATCCGCGGTTGACCATTCGGGACGGTTTTCGCTCAGGATCGCAACCCGATCGCCTTTCGAGATTCCCCACTGCCGCAGGGCGCGGGCGACTCCGGTGACGTTGCGATAGAACTCCTGGGAAGAGATCGAGACCCACTGAATGGGCTGACGGTGCATCATCACCACGCGTTCGTCGCGCTCGACGACTGCGAAGAAGATGTCGTTGAGAGTATGCAGGCTCATCGGCAACCTGCGGGCGCAGCAATCAGGTGCGAATTGCAGGGAGAGGCCGCGAGCGGGAAACGCGTACTGCGCAGATGCGGCACATGCTGCAAAAATTCCTTCTCCGATCAGAATGTACTGGTTTTGCTGCTGGTTACGCAACGCCGCGGACTCGCTGGCGTCAACCCGGATTTGCTGAGAGAATGAGGACGCGGTATCTCATAAGGGGGCAATCGAATGCGAAGACTTTTGTACACCGCTGTTGTGACATGGCTGCTGGTGGCGCCACTCCCCTCCGAGCTTCGCGCGGCTGGCGGAAAGTCGCCTGCGCCGCCGCCCGCATTAAAGGTGGGCGATATGGCGCCTGATTTCAAGATGCAATACTTCGACGGAAACGACGTGAAGGAGGTCACGCTGGCCCAGTATCGCGGCAAGAAGAATGTCGTGCTGGCCTTCTATGTGTTCGCTTTCACCGGGGGTTGAACCAAGCAAATGAAGAACTTCCAGCAGAACCTGCAAAAGCTGGAAGCTTCCGACACCCAGGTCCTGGGTGTGAGCATGGATAGCCCCTTCGCCAACAAAGCCTTCGCCGACCAAATTGGAGTCACTTTTCCGCTGCTCAGCGACTGGGGCGGGGAAACAACTCGCACATACGGTGTGTTCGTGGATGAGTACAAAGCCGCGCGCCGGGTGAATTTTCTGATTGGAAAAGATGGCAAGATTCTGGAAGAGCAGGTGGACAAAGACGCCATTGATCCGACCAAGATCGTGGATGCATGCGCCCGGCCGAAGCTCAAGCAGTGAAGCCGGCATGAGCGCGCGGGGCGCACAGAGTAGGACTGTGCATCTGATTGCATTTGATGGGAACGGCCGCGTTGTGCGCGACACAGGTTTGACGCGTGTTAACCGCGGTTGTTATGATGACTTCGCGGGGTGGAGCAGTCTGGTAGCTCGTTGGGCTCATAACCCAAAGGTCGGTGGTTCAAATCCACCCCCCGCAACCAAACCTCTCCGCGATCCTCTCCTGCAAGTCTCCCGGATTCTTAAAGTTGGGGGCTGAGCCGTGTGCATGGCTTTTCTAGTTCAACGCTGCGTTCTTGTTCCATGTTCCAAAACTTGGAACAACTTGGAACAGATCGCCATAGATCGCCTCTTCTAAAGCGAGCGCAGCACTTCGATCTGCGTCGGCTGACGTGTGCGTGTACACATCGGCCGTCGTGCCCAGGTTGGAGTGCCCGAGCAGTTTCTGTACGAGCTTCAGATTGCCTGTTTTTTGGTTGACGATCGTAGCGGCAGAGTGCCGGAAGGTATGGAAGCCGGCAGCCCTGCAGTTGCGAGTGATTCCGAGGCGATCTAGGGTTGGATACAGCACGTCACGCCTCAGAACATCCGGGTTCAACGGCGAGGACTGCTGAATCTCATCGGATCCGGCTGATGCAGAAACTCGATATTCATGAAACAGCCAGCTTAGTTCGCTACGCGATCCGCCGCGGCCTGGTCCAGCCAGAGGACTTTTCCGACAGGGTCTCCCCTAGCGCTTTCTCAGTCATTCCACTCAATCCAAATGGATGATTCACCGGCTTGTTTGTTTTTCCTAACGACTCTACTGCCGCACGAACGGCTGTTGGTCACTGCTCCCGTCGGCAGTGAGACGCCGACACCAGCTCGAGTGGTTTACTGCCAGCCGCTCGCGGGAGAACTCTTCGGATTAGGTTTGCAGTTTGAGGAGGAGAAGCGAGGGTCGTGCAGAAAAACAAGGCCATCCCTTTTGGCAGGCGCGCTTGCTTTCGCCATGGCTGAAATAGTCGGGAGGAACTCATGCTGACCGTACAAATTGAAACCCCAGGTGACCTAGGTTTTCGTTTTCGCGTATTCCCGCGAGGTTCTCAGGCCGTCCCGCACCGCTACAATATCTTCAGCAGCAACAGCCACCGGCGGAGGTTGGTCGTCATCAGAAAGTTTTCCTTCACGTGCTCGCGTCCGTTGCGGCCCAGTTGAGCGGCGAATTCGGGATGCGTCAGCAGGTAGCGGATCTGATAAGCGCATCCTTCCACGGAGTGCACCAGTACTCCCGTCAGGTTTTGAATGACCTGGTTTGGAATCCCCCCCACAGCGGCGGCGATGGTTGGCTTGCCTTTCCAAAGTGCCTCGGTTACGGTGAGTCCGAAGCCCTCTTTGATCGATTTCTGCACCACCAGTGTCGAAGCTTGCTGCAGCGCGTTAATCTCCAACGCGCACCATGGAGGGAGGTCGAGAATGATGACGTCCGGATCACTCCCCGCGGCTTCGTTGACCTCTTGCAGGACCATCGCGCCCTCGGGATCATCGCTGGCTCCTCCGCCCGCCAGCACCAGTTGGCAATCCACGTATTTTCTGGCGAGTTTGAACGCCTGCACTACTCCGACCGGGTCTTTAAGGCGGTCGAAGCGAGAGACCTGGGTCACGATGGGCCGTGACCGATCAATCCCGAATTCGTCGCAGACCTTTTGCACGAAGCTGTCGTCCAGTGGTTTGTTCTTTTCTGACAATGGGTCAATACATGGATAGAACAGATATTGAGGGATCGCCAACTGGCGGGCGAATGACGGCGACGAAACAATCGCAGCATCGTATTGTTCAATGAACGGCCGGAGAAACTCCCACACCTGGGGATGAGGATTTGACAAATCGATGTGGCAACGCCACACCCACCGTGCCGGCCCATCCTGCCGGCCGTGAATGAGCGCCGCGGGCTGCGGGTCGTGAATCACCACGACATCCTCGTTGAATTGCATGCGCTGCCGATTCTGCTCGTTGTACGTCAGGAAGATTTCCTGAGCATGACGAGTCAGCTCGTACGCCCTGCCGTGCAGCGCATTGTGAAACGCCTTGGTCACTTCGAAGAAGTCGTTGCCACCGGTGATCACCTCCCAGCGGGTGGTCACCTCCAGTTCTCCGAGCAGTGGCACCAGGCGGTTGAGCATCTCGGCGACTCCTCCGCCGACGGCAGTAGAATTGACCATCTTTAGCGTTTTACCCTTGAGGTCGCGGGCGAGAAAGCGAAGTTCGTCAATGACGGCTGCGCCTACGATGCTCTGGTAGTCCTCCAAGTGGGGCGGCGGAACCGGTACCGGCGGTGTTTCCCAGGTCCGGGGCGCGATTCGCCGCTCCGGGCTCAAGGGCACGACGGGGGTGAAGGTTGCCTCAGATGGCGTCGAGCTGGCTGCGGGTTGAGACGTGACTGGTTCCATAAGCGATGGCTGCTACGTCAATGCTCTTTCCACGATCCGTACAATCTGCTGGCGGACATCCTCTAGAGTCGCGGTGTAAATGTCGATCCGGTTCAGCGAGCGCGCTGTCTCCGTCAAGCCCGCGTCCTCGTGCAGCCATTGGGAAAAATCATTCGACATGAGCTTGATCCGGAGGCGAGCTTCGATGAAATGATGATGGATGGAATGCACGCTCACCCGCCTAATCCCTTCTGTGAACTCGTGCAGGGTGTGAGCCTGAAAGCTGGTGGGCACCACGACACTGTCGGACGCACAAAAATAGAAAGGTTCATCCGCGACCCGGGCGCAGGTTGCCGGGTCTTCGCGCAAATATTTTTCCACTATCTGGATGAATCTTGCGCGCAACGCGGCCACTGAAGTGAATTCGCGCACGTCCACACTCGCCAGAGCCTCGGCCAGGCTGGGTTGGTTGCAGGCCACCAGCGCCCAGTGTGCGAAATCGTTGGAAAAGCCGGTGCGAAGAAAGTGGTGTTCCTGCAAGGTTCGAAAAGTGTGCTGGAAGATCGAGTCTTCGGGACACTCCCGCAGCGCATCCAGCAGCTCCGCAAGGGTATTCGCCTTGTACCTGGTGATGCGCAGCAAATGCGCCGAGGTATTGAAGTAGAATGGCTTCGCCGGCGTCTGCTGCAGAGTTGTAGCTGGTGCGCTCATCATCCGCTCACCGCCGCGGCCGCCTCCCCGCCCTGGGCGCCGCGCCCGCGGACGGCTTTCAGCCATCGAGCTAGAAAATCGAGCAATTCCTCGGGCGGCTTCAACCACAACTGCGCGGCGGTCTGCCGCCAGCGTGGCCGTACCAACACGCTCAAGCCCCGGCCACAGATTGCTTGAAATGCGTGCTCGTCAGTGGCGTCGTCTCCCAGATAAGCCGCGGGTGTGTCCGGTTCCATCTCACTCAGTACCTGTCGAACGACATCGCCTTTATCTGCTTTCGGTGCTCGAATCTCGACGCCACCGTCAAAATCCAGCAACTCCATGCCAGAGTGTTGCGCGATCAGGTTCCAGCCGGCCAGCACACGCCCGCGCAATTCCTCCGCCTCCCAGCCACTCAAACCTCGCCAATGAACCGCAATACTCCCGGTCTTGAACTCGGCTGCGGGTCGCAGGTGCTGACAACCGAGCCATCGGCCGGCATCAGACAGAGCGTCAAGAAAGCGATCCTCGATCCGCACCGTTTCGACGCTCCCGTCGGCCTTCCGCCGCTGCAGGCCATGAAGCCCCCAAACCTCCGGAATTGGCGTAACGCCGAGAAGTGAGATCGTCTCACTCGTGTCGCGCCCTGAAATAATCACCACGCGGGTGTGGATGCCGCGAACGATCTCCTGCAGGGCTTGCGCGATGCCAGGGTAAGGGAATGCCTGATCGCGCTCTTCCCGAAATGGCGCCAGCGTACCATCGTAGTCGAGCAGAAGCAGCGACCGGTGCGCTTGCGTTAGTGTTTCCAGAAATCGCTGGATACCAAGTCGGGTATCCGACTCCAGCACCTCATCCTCTCTATTAGCTTTCAAGATCATGCCATGAACGCAGACACACGGAGCTTCTCGGGTGCGTCCTCCATAGCGTCCAGCCGGACCTCACATAGCTCCGTGATCAGATTGCCTGCCCAGCGGTAAATGTTGTGCTCTTTGATGATTCGGCGCATACGGTGTACGCGCATCTGTTTATCTTCCGGTTCCATCTCAAGCGCAACTCGTATCGCTTCCGCCGATTGATCGATGTCGTATGGGTTTACCAGGAGTGCGTCGCGCAGCTCACGCGCGGCACCGGTGAACTGACTGAGGATCAGCACGCCACGTTCGTCCCAGCGCGCGGCCAGGAATTCCTTCGCGACCAGGTTCATGCCGTCATGCAGCGATGTGACCAGACAGAGATCCGCCGCCCGGTAGTAGGGTGCAATCTCGCTGTGGCTATGCTGCCGTTTCATGAATACTATGGGTTTCCAGTTGCCTGACTGGAAACGCCAGTTGATCCGGTCAGCCTCGGCTTCCAGTTCGGCCAGCAGGTCGTGATAGCGCTTGATGTGCGTCCGGCTTGGCGCTCCGATCTGCACGAACATAAATTTGCCCTGATAGGCGGGATATTTCTCCAGAAACCGCTCGATCGCCAGGAAGCGCTCCCGAATTCCCTTCGTGTAGTCCACCCGGTCCACGCCGATTCCGAGGAAAGTTGTCTCTGAGCCCAGACTGCGTAGCAACGCCGTGCGCTCCTCGTATGTGAACGCGTGGTTGTCGCCTTTCGCGGGCTCGTTGTCCGTCAGATCCACACTGATGGGGAAGGGGCGGACGATGATGCGATGGTCCTGGCGCGACACCGAAAAGTGTTCCCAGTCCACGCGCGATTCCACGACCCGGTCCACCGTTTGCAGGAAGTTGTTGCAGTGCGCCTGCACGTGAAAACCGATGAGATCCGCGCCCAACAGGCCATCTACCAACTGTCGCTGCCATGGGCAGATGCCAAAGGCTTCCGGGTTCGGCCACGGAATATGCCAGAAGATCGCCACCCGCGCGTCCGGCCGTTTCTCTTTGATGAGTTGCGGCAGCAAGGCAAAGTGATAGTCCTGGACCAGAACGACGGGACTTGGGGTGTCTTCGATTTCCTCCAGCACCGCATCTGTGAACTTTCGGTTGACCTCCTGATAGTGCTGCCAGTCGGATGCACGAAAGATCGGGCGGGTATGCGCGATATGGCAGAGTGGCCAGAGACCCTCATTGGCAAAACCGTAGTAGTAACCTTCTTCCTCTTTCTTGCTCAACCACACGCGACGCAGGGTATAGCGAGGGTCATCAGGAGGAACGCGAAGGCGATCGCGGGCATCCACAGTTTCCATGTCAGCATTTCCGCCGCCGTGCGCGATCCATGTGCCGTCGCAGGCGTTGAGAACCGGTTCCAGCGCGGTCACCAAGCCACTCGGGGGGACCACGACATTCACCGCCTTGCCATTCCGCTGGTGAATGTAGGGCTCGCGATTCGAGACCACGAAAAGGCGGCTCCCGTCGAGGCGAGTCCGGAGATGCACAGAAAGCCGGTCTGCCGTCCACATCGATTCCCCCGCCTCCCGCAGACGAGCTTCGTTTTCGGCGGCGTTGCGGGCCTGGCTGAGGCTCTCGGCCATGGTGGCAACCTCGCGGGCCAGCGGCCGGAACATGTCGAGGTTCGGCATCTCCTGGTGTGAGGAGATTCTCCCGGTCCGCAGAGCGCGCATCCATTGCGCGGCTCGCGCTATGGGCCCACTGATGCTCCAACGCACGATCAGCAGTGTGATGAAAACGATCAGAACCACCTGAGCTATCACACGAAGGAATGTTTCCCGCCATACCCGCCGCATCTGCGCGTGGATATAGCTCGCGTCGTGCACGATGGCCATCCGGCCCAGCAATTCATCCTGACGGTGAAGCGGCAACACAAGAATCAAGACCGGAGTCTTTCCCAACCTAACGAACGAACTCTGATCGTGGCCCTTCTGGATGGCCTGAGTCAGCGCCTGCGGGCTCGCCGCGAGCGTATTCTCCAGCTCTGGGGTTATCGCGACGACCTCAGCCTGCCGGTCATAGACCGCGACTCCGATTAAATGCTCGCGATTGCCAAAACGCTGCACCAAACGCTGCAGTGCCTGGTTCGAATCCGCTTCCCATGCTTTCTCGACATTGCCGGACAGAGACTCACCGAGCACTTCGGCCCGGCGCTCCAGGTCGCCGCGGAGTGCGCGCTTTTCCCCAACCACCTGGTAGTAGGAGAAACCAAGCGAAACCAGCGTTATGCCGAGAATCAGAGAAATGCTGAGTCGAACACTCAACAAACGCATGAATGAACCATGGACATGGAATTATGTTATGCCGAAGAAAACGTGCAACTGCTTTTCCAAATGCCAAGATGGACTCCTAAATCGTTGAAATGCCGCTTCCTTAATCACGAGACATGAAAGCTGACACAGTGCAAAAATGGCGGGTTAAAGAGAAAATTGTTCCGCAAGATGACGAAGTTGGATTCGCTGGGCCCTTGAAATTATTACCGTGCGGTCGAACATTCTTCCCGCCCATGAACTCCAGTTTGGAAGTCGAAACTTTTCCTGAGATCTCTTCGATGCAACGACTTACGAAGTTTGGCAAGCATTCTGCTCTACCTAGGAGTAACATCCCAAACTTTTGTTTTTGAGTTATTCGGGAATTGGACACGCTAGCTAAGGAGACATCCTGATGACAAAACTATCGTTAACGCTCTGCATCGTATTGAGTTGTTGCTGTACTTTGGCTCAAACTGCCGTACAGCAGACCGATTCAGTTCCCATTTACCACGTCACGGTAGTAGCGCGGACCACAAAGGCGATCAATTACAACCACCGAAGCGGAACCACCAAAATCGACTTCGTGGGCACAGTGTTGTTGCCTAAGGCGCGTGGCAATGCCGAGGTAACGAGCAGGCAAGGAGCGATCCACGTCGACGCTGAACTGAAAGACCTGCAACCGGCGAGCCAGTTTGGCCCCGAGTACATGACCTATGTCTTATGGGCCATCAGTCCGGAGGGGCGTCCAGTCAATCTGGGAGAGGTTCTTCTCAACGATGACGGAAACAGCAAGCTCGACGTGACCAGCGATCTGCAGGCATTTGGCCTGATTGTGACTGCCGAACCATATTTTGCAGTTACACAGCCGAGCGATGTTGTCGTTATGGAGAACGAAGTTGGAAAGAATACGACCGGGACAATTGAGCAAATAGACGCCAAGTACGAGTTACTGCAGAGGGGCCAGTATGAAACCAACGTCAACCCGGCGGAACTCCAGCCCATAGCGGTGAGCAAGAAGACGCCGATTGAACTCTATGAGGCGCGCAACGCGGTTCGTATTGCGAGGTGGACGGGTGCGGATCGATACGCCGCCGACTCGTTTCAGAAGGCGGCAAACGATTTGCAGAACGCAGAGAGCTACGAAAGCAGCCGGCACAACCAGAAGGCTGAAATCACAGCTGCGCGAGAGGCGGTACAGATGGCTGAAGACGCTCGCGTGATCACGCTTAAAAAGATGGACGAAGAACGCCGGGCGAACGAACGGCAAGCATCGGCGGATGCGCAAGCACAAGCACAGGCGCAGGCCGACGACGCGACCCGGCAGAAAGCGCAGGCCGAAGCTGAAGCGGAGCAGGCCAAGGCGGATACCGCCGCGGCTGAAGCAGTTGCACAGCAAGCTCAGCAGAGCGCACAACAGGCGGAAGAAGACAAAGCCAGCATGCGCGCACAATTGGCGCAACAGCTGAATGCGATTCTCGAAACCCGCGATAGCGCGCGCGGACTCATCGTCAACATGTCCGATGTCTTGTTTGACACCGGGAAATACTCCCTGAAACCGGGAGCACGGGAGAAGCTTGCAAAAGTCGCCGGCATCCTGCTCGCTTACCCTGGGCTCACGATTGAAGTGGACGGCCACACCGACAACGTGGGAGGTGACGAATTCAACCAGACGCTCTCCGAGCAACGCGCCACATCCGTGCGTGATTACCTGGTGCAACAGGGAGTGTCTACAAATGCGGTAACGGCAAAGGGTTTTGGTAAGACGCAGCCAGTAGCCTCAAACGATAGCTCGGCAGGCAGACAGATGAACCGAAGAGTCGAACTTGTGGTTGCGGGCGAGGCGATCGGTGCAAATGCCAGCCTCACTCCAGGAGCGTTGCGGTAGTTTGATGCTCAAACTGATATGAGGGGGGAAGGGCAATCCCCCCTCATCCCTGATGCGCCCTAACAGAATGGTCTTGTAATCGGTTGGGATTGCTGTCACTGGAGTCGAGAAGATGGCCCTAGGTGCGGAGCAATTTGTCCGTTTTTTGTCCGTGAACAGGGTGTGAAATGGTGCAAAACGAGGCGACAGCGCGACTCTCGTTCCAGGATTTTCTTGGACTTAGCCTGCTACCTTTGCATGGGATGGCGGACTGTTTTTCCCTCATAACCCAAAGGTCGGTGGTTCAAATCCACCCCCCGCAACCAACTCCTCTTAGTCATTCCAATCACTTAGAGATTCCACCCCAAAATTAGGGTTGAATTAGGTCCAAAATCAGGTGCCGCCAGCGGTCAGCAACTCCCCAATGCGCGCCGCAAAGCGGCGAGATCGCGTGCGTGTTATCCCATTCTGGTTCGGGCATCAGACTGGCCTAGCCGGTTTAGCCTTGTAGCGATCGGTACTTGTTCCCGGTCCATGACCGACGCATTGCCGTGGCGGAAGGCATGAAATCCACAACGCTTAATCCCCAGCTTCTCGAAGCAGAGGGCAAAGCTTGCTCTTCCGCACAAGTGTCCATATCCCAGGGTGTGCCATTGCGGGCAGCGAACAACAAGCCCAAGCGGTCCGGTCGACAAGTCCGGAGATACCTGCGAAGGTACTCCATCTAGGCGGAGGAGAGCAACTGTGTCAGCTTTACTACCTGTGGCGTCGTTTTTGAATTCACGCCGCAGGCTCATCTATCTAATAGGAAAAAGACGAATTCATTTTACGACCCCAGAAATGGGTTTGGATTCAATCTACATTCCCGACGCTCTCGAAAGACGCCAACCCCGGCGCCCCATCCTGAACGGAGCCAAGGTGGAGTACGGCAGGCCGCGATGAAGTCTCTCATTGACATGCCCGACTGCGCGCCATAGCATTCCTGAAAATGATCGGCCAAACCATCTCGCACTACCGCATCGTTGAGAAGCTGGGCGGCGGCGGCATGGGTGTGGTCTACAAGGCGGAAGACACCAAACTCGGTCGCTTTGTTGCTTTGAAGTTTCTGCCCGACGACGTAGCCAAAGACCCGCAAGCCCTTAGCCGGTTCCAGCGCGAAGCCAAGGCTGCTTCCGCGCTGAACCATCCCAACATCTGCACCATCTACGAGATTGACGACCAGCACGGCGAAGCGTTTATCGCCATGGAGTTTTTGGACGGGCTGACGCTGAAGCCCCGCATCGCGGGCCGACCGATGGAAACCGACTTGATTCTGTCGCTGGCCATCGAGATAGCGGACGCGCTTGACGCGGCCCACGCAGAAGGCATCGTCCACCGCGATATCAAGCCTGCCAACATCTTCGTTACCAAGCGCGGACACGCCAAGGTACTCGACTTTGGACTGGCGAAGGTCGCGCCTGCTGCGAGTTCATCGAGCAAAATCGCATCGGCGAACACCGCGACCGGCACAGTGGACGAACAGCATCTTACCAGCCCCGGCTCCACGCTCGGCACCGTCGCGTATATGTCCCCCGAGCAGGCGCGAGCGAAAGACTTGGATGGTCGTTCGGACCTATTTTCGTTTGGAGCCGTCCTCTACGAAATGGCCACCAGCCAGTTGCCCTTTCGCGGGGAGAGCACGGCGACGATCTTCGAAGCTATCCTGAACCGCGCTCCGGTAGCTCCGGTGCGACTGAATCCGGACCTCCCGCCGGAACTGGAACGGATTATTAACAAGGCTCTGGAGAAGGACCGCAACCTGCGGTATCAGAGTGCAGCGGAGATGCGAGCCGACCTACAACGGCTGAAGCGAGACTCCGAGAGCGGGCACAGGGCGGCAGCGGGCTCGGGCACGGTGGACGGCTCAGACGTTCCAGCTCATCGGACCGGGGTGCTCTGGAAAATGGCGGTTCCCATTCTGGCCGTCGCCTTGCTCGTGGCGGGCGGGCTTTACTATCGTTCCCCCCGAAGCAAGACCCTGACAGATAAGGACACCGTTGTTCTCGTCGATTTTGCCAACAGCACAGGAGACGCAATCTTCGACGATACCCTGAAGACGGCGCTCAGCGTCTCTTTGAGGCAATCGCCATTCCTCAATGTGCTCTCGGACAGCGAAGTGACGAAGACCTTGCAACAGATGACCCGTCCAGCGGGCACGAAACTCACACCTGAGGTAGCCCGCGAGCTTTGCCAGCGGGCGGGAAGCAAAGCCTACATTGCGGGGTCGATTGGCAGTCTGGGCAGCGAATATGTGCTGGGGCTGAAGGCAGTGAACTGCCAGAACGGAGACACGCTGGCCGAGGAGCAGGTGACGGCGGCATCCAAGGAGAAGGTGCTGGACGCGCTGGGCGAGACGGCATCGAAGCTGCGCGGCGAACTGGGCGAATCGCTGCCTTCGGTGCAGAAGTTTGACATGCCGCTGGAACAGGCCACCACGTCTTCGCTCGAAGCTCTGAAAGCGTTTGGCCTTGGCGAAAAAGCCTCTAATGAGAAAGACACCGCCGCAGGCCTGCCTTACGATCAGCGCGCCATCGAACTTGATCCGAAGTTTGCTCTGGGCTACTGGGCATTGGGCAACGACTACTTCGGTCTTGCCCAATTGGGGCGGGCCAGCGAGTACTACACCAAGGCATTCCAGTTGCGGGAACATGCCAGCGAATGGGAAAAACTGGAGATCACTGCCAACTACTATGACACTGTCACTGGGGAATTGGGTAAGGCGGCCCGGACGTATCAGGAGCAGATTGAGAGCTACCCGCAGAAACCCGGAGAGTACGTCAGTTTGGGCATAGTGTATGCCGAACTGGGGGAGTATGAGAAAGCCGCGGGGATCACGCGGCAGGCTGTGCGCCTTGCGCCGGATACTGTAACTGTGTATTCGAATCTCGCCAACTTCACTCTTCCCTTGCAGCGCTTCGACGAAACGCGGAAGATCATCCGCGAGGCGCAGGCGCAAAAACTGGACAATTCGATCTTTCACAACGCCCTCTACGCTCTCGCCTTTCTCGTGTCGGACTCCGTGGGGATGGCGGAACAGCAACAGTGGCTTGCAGGCAAGCCCGATTACGAGAACTGGGGACTGTCGCTCGCATCTGACACCGAGGCGTATGGCGGTCATTTTGGCAAGGCGCGGGAACTGAGCAAGCGGGCTGTGGACTCAGCCGTACGGGCGGACAACAAGGAAAATGGGGCGATATGGCAGGCGATTGCTGCTCAACGGGAAGCCGCATACGGCGGTGCTGCGGAAGCGCGGCAGTCAGCAGTCGCGGCTTCAAAGCTTGCCCCCGAAAGTCAGAGTGTAGAGAGTGAAGCGGCGCTTGCATTTGCCATGGCGGGCGATACGACACGAGCTGAGTCCCTGGCCCAGGACTTGGGGAAACGTTTCCCGCTGGATACGCAGATGCAGGCGCTTTGGCTGCCTGCGATTCAGGCGCAATTGGCGCTCGACAGAAAGAAGCCTGCTGTTGCCCTCAAGGTCCTGCAAGCTGCTATACCGATCGAATTGGGGCAAATTCAGTTCCTCCTCAATAGTTCGTGCCTCTATCACACGTATCTACGTGGAGAGGCATACTTGGCATCCGGACAGGGCAGCGCTGCCGCCGCCGAGTTTCAGAAGATCATCGACCACAGCGGGATTGTGTGGAACTGTTGGACGGGAGCTTTGGCGCATCTGGGGCTGGCTCGTGCGAATGCGTTGCAGGTGAGAAGATCGCACGGAGCGGATGCCGACGCCGCCCGCGTCCGTGCGCTCGCCGCTTACAAGGACTTCCTCGCCCTCTGGAAAGACGCCGACCCCGACATCCCGATCCTGAAACAAGCCAAAGCGGAATACGCGAAGCTGCAATGAGTAATCCACCCCCGTAACCAACCTTACCCGTGATTCTCTACTGCAAGTCAAGCCCGTTTCCGGATAGGCCGCTCGCTCAGGTCGCGGACAAAGAATGATCGGCCGTCCGGCGAAAGGTTATGGCCGTCAAAATAGTTCCGGTTGACAGAAATCACAGGCGTCACGGCGCGCAGGGCACCGCGCGGAATATCCTGGATATACATCTTCCATCCGTGGCCATCGTCGCCGGCGTAATAAGTTGCTTTTCCGTCTGGCATGAAGCCCATCGAAGTGGTTTCCTGCATTCCGGGTACATTGACTTTCTGGATTTCCCCGTAACACGCTGTTTAAGACACTGTCCGAGACGTCCAACACTTGACAGATTGAACACCAGGGCGCAAGATGTCCCCCATCCCGTTTGCGCTGTCTCGCGTGGCGTGCATGGAGCGCTCAGAAACTAATCGGGTCAGTGTGGCCGACCAGGGTGCTTCCATCCTGCGGCAGCGAATCCTCAAGAACGGCGGGTTATTCCGTAGAGCCCAACTCCAGGGAGTGCCGACGGCGACGTCACTCGGCGTGTCGCGAACTACCGTGCGCGAGGCGAACTGCATTCTTGATCGATCGCAACCACAACGATCCGGGAAGATTGATTCCGGTACGCAAGCAGCCTTTGAAAAAGCACCGATGACCGGAAAGGTGAGGAAGTTAGAAGACCGCAGTCAGAAAGGGGACCTAGCATGAGGCAGAATATCGCAGGCAGGAGTGCGTGGAGACGAGTGAGCAGGGCAAGCGTGCTCTGCGTGTTGGCAGCCGCCGGCATGATTCCCGCGGCCGGGCAGACAGTCAATGTCACCATCCAGGGGCGGGTGTACGATTCCACCGGCGCGGCGATTCCGCAGGCGAACGTAACCGCGGTGAATACGGCTACGGCGTTGACTCGTTCCGCCACCGCCAGCGCGCTGGGCGATTACCAAATCACCTTGCTTCCTCCAGGCGATTACACGGTGACCGCGGAGCACCAGGGTTTTCAGAAATCGGCCAAGAAGACTCACCTGGATATTGGGGCGGCGGGGGATCTGGACTTCTCGCTGGCGCCCGGTCAGGTCCAAACTCAAGTCCAGGTGCAAGATGTGGGTGAAGTGGCGGAACCCACGAGGAGCATGGTCAGCGAGGTGATCAGCACCGAGCAGATCCAAAATCTTCCGGTGAACGGACGCCAGTTCATTGACTTCGCGCTACTGGCGCCTGGGGTCACGATCGGAGATACAACCTCGGGCAGCACGGACGTGATTGTAGAGCCGGTCACCAAACTTTCCTTTGCCGGGCAGAATATCCATTTCAATTTCATCGCGGTGGATGGCGCGGATGACATTTCGACCGCATCGGGCATCCAGCGCGGCACGCCACCCCAGGAGTCGGTGGAGGAATTCCGCGTGATCAACACGGACTACAGCACGGAGTTTGGCCGGGCTACGGCCGGCATCGTAAACATCATCACCAAGAGTGGCACCAATAACTGGCACGGCTCCGGTTACGAGTATTTTCGCAACGACGCGCTGGATGCGATCAGCGTGCTCTCCGCCCCGGGTTTTCACGTGCTGCGGCAAAACCAGTTTGGGGCTTCCATCGGCGGTCCCCTCCGGAAAGACAAGACGTTCATCTTCGCCAATTACGAGGGGCAAAGGCGCGCCGAATCGCCTACCTACAACTCGGCGGTGCTGGGCAACATAGCCGCAATCAACAGTGTAAAGACCAACGTCTTCCACTTGCCGGCGGAAAATCTGTTCGTGTTGCGCGACGGCAATACAGACAATGGGCTCTTCCGGCTGGATGAGAACTTCAACGAGAAGAACACTCTGTACCTGCGCTATTTCATAAATGACGATCGTTTGACCAATCAGTCGCCGCTGAACAACGGGTTCGACCTGCCATCAGCTTTCAAGAACAACTATATTCGTGATCAGTCGCTCGCGGGCGGCCTCACAACGGTGTTTTCGCCCTCGTGGGTGAATGACCTGAGAATGCAGTATGCGCACCGCACCTTCGATTTCCCGGTTGTCTCCACCCAGCCGCACCTCGAGGTCGCTAATACGTTTGCGGTGGGAGTGAACCGGGGCAACCCGGATATTTACCGCGAGTCGCGCTTCGAGCTGGTGGAAAACGTGACTCACAATGTGTCCAAGCACACCATCACCTTTGGCGGAAATTTCGACCGGGTAGGCACCTATGAGTCATTTCCGCTGTTCTATCCTTTTGAGGCTGACTTCGCGGACCTTAACGCCTTTCTCGGTACAGACCACGCCGCAGGCTGTCCGGCGGGTGTTGCCTGTCCGGATCCCTTCGTGATCTTTTTCGAACGGTTCAACGCCAGCACCAATCCACCGTTCACGGAGACTTCGCTTGCGGGCGGGACGGCGGTTTACCAGGGCGGCGCGATTCCGCAGAATATCCGGCAGCAAGCCTCGGGAACCCTGGACCACACCTACAATGGTTTTTACATTCAGGACAAGTGGCGCGCCTCGCAGAGACTTACCTTGAATGGAGGCGTGCGCTGGGAGTTTGAGACCTGGCCTTCGGGCGTGCTCAACACGCAGTGGAAGAACGTGGATCCACGGGTAGGCCTTGCGTACAATATCGGGACCTCGCGTGATGTGGTGTTTCGGGCCGGTTTCGGCTTGTTCCACGGCATCATTCCGTCGCCGTTGCTTATGTGCCAGGAGGGTTCATGCGGCGGCGCTTCCAAGTATCCCGGAAGGCCGTTTGAAAACAGCCTGAATGCCAACACTGGGCTTTTCAGTTTCGCCAGTTCCCCATTCATCAACTATCTCGGCCTGAACTCCTTGCTCACCAACGCGACTTATCCAAATGGAACCCCGGAATCGTTTTGCCCGGATGGGACGCTGGCCAGCTGTGGTTTCTTGCAAGATGCAACCATTGTCCGCTTCGACCAAAACAGCCAAAATCCCTATGGGATTCAGGCCAGCGCCTCGGTCGAATTCCGTCCCTTCCAAGACTCGCTATTGAGCATTTCAGGGTTGCACGTGCGCGGCGTACACCTCGGCAGCTTTTACAATGTGAACCAGCCCGACCCGAGCGGAACCGTGCTGGTACACGACTCCAGCGGGCAAACCATCTGTAAAGACGTTTATTTCGATTTCTCTTCCCCGTTAAATTCCCCGGGACCGCTGCCGCCCACCAATTGCACACCGTATCCGGCGCAGATGGTTATTCCGAATGTGCCCCATATTAACGGGGTACCCGGATTCCGCGACCCACAATACAGCGTCTTCTTCGAGGCCACTTCGAGGTGGGATTCGGTGTACGACGGGCTGCTGGTGAACATGACCAAACGGCTGTCCCACAACTTTTCGTATTCCGTCAGCTACACCTACTCGCACTCAATTGATGACGGGCCTAACCCGAGCTTCGTTCTCATTCCACAGGATAGCGGCAACTTCGGCGCGGAGCGGGCGAGCTCAGCCGACGATGCCCGCCATCGCTTCGTGGGCAACGCGATTTTCACCAGCCCGTCAAACTGGAATGCGTTGTTGCGCGACTTCAGTTTCAGCACCATTGTTACGCTGCAATCACCGCAATACTTCAGCAAGTATGCGGGCTTTGACGCCAACGGTGACGTGTTTGGCAATAACGACCGGGTGGGCGGCGAGCCTCGCAATACCTTCCGGGGAGACTCCTTGCAGACGGTGGATGTTCGCCTGGAACGTAGCTTCCCCATTCATGAGAACCTGAAGCTGCAGCTCATGGCGGAAGCCTACAACCTGATGAACACGGTGAATGTCCGCTATTACAATACAAGTTACGGCGCGGCTGACTTCTGCGGACCGGCTCCCGGAGCGCCCGGGTGCGCCGGGGCGCCGGCGTTCTACAGGGAGGGTTCTCCGAATCCGCTGTACGGAACGCCCAGCTCGGTGTTCAACCCGCGCCAGCTGCAGTTCGTGGCGCGCGTAACCTGGTAGTTGCGGAGGGGCGGAGGTGTGGATCGGCACGCACTCCGCCGCCCGCTCCAAATTCGTTCTGCTCCAAGTGTTCAGTTCAGATTTGCTCAGTGAAGGCCGCAAAGGGAAAGCATGCGATTCGGCATTTATTGTGAGATTCAGACTCCGCCCGGCAAATCCCACCACGAAATGATCTGGGAGATCATGCGCCAGATCGAACATGCGGATCAATCAGGATTCGACGTGTACTCGGTGATTGACCATCACTTCTTTCAGAAGTTTTCCATCTCGGCCAATCCGCTGGCGATGTTCGCCGCAGCCGCGCAGCGCACGGAGCGTATCCGTTTTCGCACCGCGCTTCACACTTTGCCGCTGGAGAATCCCATGCGCCTGGCGGGAATGATTGCCGAAGCCGATATTCTGACCAACGGACGCCTCGAGTGTGGACTCGGCCGCGGCCATGCCTGGTTGTTTGGACCCTCGGCCTTGCCACTGGAAGAAAGCCGGCCGCGGTACAACGAAGCCATCGAGATTCTGGAACTGGCGTTCACCAAAGAAAGATTTTCTTACGATGGCCACTACTACAAAGTAAAAGATGTCGCCGTGGTCCCACGGCCGCAGCAGAAGCCGCATCCCAAGTTCTACACCGGCGGCACCAGCGACATAACCTACCAAATGGCCGGCGAAAAAGGATGGGGCATTTTTGTTCCTCCTCTGCTGCCGTGGAAGGTCCTCGAAGCCCCGCTCAACATCTATAAAAAGGCGTGTGCCGAACACGGGCATGAGCCCGACATCGTTTATATCCGTCCGGTTTACATGGACGAAGATGAAAAGCAGATTCGCAAGGAGGTTGAACAAGCTTTGCACAATTTTCTGGCGTTCAACGCATCACCGGTTGAATCCATTCAGGGTGCCGAAAAGCAGGCCGAGCTGCGCGCGAAAGGATATGGGTTTTACGCCAGCGGAGCGCTCGAATCCTTAACCAAGCTGACCTACGATCAGATCGTGGAACAGGAAATTGGTTTTATCGGAACGCCGGAGAAAGTGATCCGCCAGGTGCGCGAGCTTGCGGCAAAAGGCGGTATTGGCGAATTGGCCATCGTCTCCAATTTTGGCGGATTGGAACATTGGAAAAGCATCAAGACGCAACACCTGTTTTCCAAGCACGTCATGCCGGCATTTCGCACCGAAGGAGCGGGTGCCGGAGCTGCGGACTAGCAACAAATGTTTGGCATGGGTCTCTATGCGGCCCACGCAGAACCCGAGATTCATGCCCCGATGGCGTCCACAACCTGTCCAACCAGTTCGATAGCGGCGTTCGCTCCCATGGGCGCGCGACACGTGCTGGTCTTGGGAGGCATCGCACTGATCGCGGGCGGAATGCTTTTCGGCGACATCTTCGCCGTATTCGTTCTGCATCAGAATGGTGGACGCACCGGTGAAGCGCTGCTCGCCGCGACCCGAGCCGTGGCTGCTGGAGATTCCGCCGCAGTCAGGCAGGATTTCGCTAGAATCGGCGACCTGCTGGAAGACCACGGCACCAAGCTCGATGCCCACGCGCACATCATTGCGGCCGGTTACCTTGCGTTGCTTCTTGCGCTCCTGCAGCCGTATGTCGCTCTCAATTCCAGAAGTCGCAAACTTCTGGCTCAATTGTTTGTTGGCGGCGGCCTTCTGCTCCCGTTGGGGATTTTTCTCATCCACTACGTTGGACTGGCGTATAGCCCGTTTCCGGTGATTGGCTGGGCGAGCGTTCTAGCGGATTCCGCGGGAGCCTTGCTGATCGCCGCGCTCATCGCCGAAGCCTGGGGCCTGTGGAGATATTTCCGGGGAGTGCGCACGGACGGCGCTGAACCGGAATTGCCACCGGATAACAGCTGGGAAAGCCGCACCCTGCTGGCGGGTGGGACTGTCTTGATTCTGCTGGGATTCCTTTATGGCGCCTGGTACGCCGGACTCGATTTGTACGAGCATGAATCCAGAGAAAAGACCATTCTCAGCGCTATGTTGACAACTTCGGCCGGAAGCAGCGCGGACGCGGCGCAATTCGTCAAGGACTATGGCGGGCTGCAGGCCGAGAAGGCGGTGGACATTGCAGCGCACTCGCATCTAATCGAATTTGGAATGCTGGCGATCCTGCTTTCGTTTATTCAGCCTTTTGTCTTTCTCGGTTCTCGCTGGAAGAGATTCTGGGTGAAGCTGCTGCTGGCCGGGTCAATGATTCTGCCGGCGTTTGTTCTGCTAGAGACGCACCTGGGTTTGATTACCGGAGGAATTGCCGACGTCGGTGGCCTTATGGTGTTGATTGCGTTGATGGGCATGCTGGCTGGCGTCCTCCGCTACTCCGGCGCGCTTGATGCGCAACGGGAGGATGCACGATGAGCGCTGCGCGCAAGCTTCTGATTTTTGGTGGGCTCGTCCTGGCGGGGTTCGGGATGTTATACGGATTGCATTACGCGTTATTCGTCGAGCACCAGACGCTCGATCGAATGGGCAGTTCGTTGGCTACGGCGTTTGTGGAAGCCGCCGACCGAAATTTGCCGGCAGCACGATTGGCCATTGACGACTACGCGGCAACCAAGTACGACTACGTCCGCCAGGTGGATGCGCACTCCCACTGGATTGGCCTCGCCATGTTGATGATCATCTTCGGCGTGGTCCTAGACCGCATGGCATTTACCGGGCGCACACGATTCCGCATCGCGGGCGCCTTAGCCCTGGGCTCATTCAGTTTTCCCGGCGCAGTTATTCTTCAGACCTTTACTCACGGCAGCCCACTCGCTTCGGCCCTGGCAGTGACGGGATCGGCGCTGGTCATCGGCGCGATGGCAGCGGCAGCCGTGGGTTTTGCCCGCGAAAGCAGCTGAGCAGGACCGCTCAACACCTCGTCCGAGAGGTACCCAAACTGAAGTCAGCGTCTGTACCCCGACCCTCGCCGCCCGTTCGTCTCGTCGTCTGGAACACAGCGGTCGTGACTGGCGCATATCACGAGCAGGGGATTCGAAGGGCAAGCACTATGAATAGCGCGATCGCCAAGCCCTCATCCCGGTTCAGTTAACCAACATTAGCGGTCGCGCGAGCATCCTGGGAGAAGACCTGCTTTCGGACTTTGTTGCCGAATTGTTGAACGCTTCCCGCTATGGCACTCCGAGTTTCTTGGCCGCTCGCAGGCGCTAGTAGCAGGCCGACGGCGAAGCCGACCCCGACTCCTGCCGCAAGGCGCAGAGCGTTGCCGAGGGACTGGTTGTCCTGTCCACGAATGGCTCTTGATGCTTTCGCGACTCGGTCGGCCGCGTCTTCATACCTCTGCTGGACAGCATCGCGGAGATCGCCGATCTTGCCCGCAGCACGGCGGCGCACATTCTTCGAGCGATCCGACTGCTCAAGAAAACAAAGGCTGGTGCCGAGTAACAGCTTGAAAAAGTTCTTCATATTTGTCCTTTCAATTGCGTGGGTCGTTATTGCCTTGGTAAGAATTCGGCAGCACTTCGCAGGTCTCACCCGGACAAATCGGAATCAGCGTTCTTTAGCTCCGCATTCTCGTCACGGTGCCCCAATTGACCTTGCATGCTTGTATTGCCGCCTTGGTTCTGCTGGTCCTGCTCTGTCGCGCCTTTCCTTCGGTCTTGATCTCCCGATTTGTCCATGGATGCTTTCTCCCTCTGCTTAAGATGGCACTCCCAACACGGCCCAGCGCCTTGGAGTCTCCGCCTTTCGCACCCTGAATCACCATCGCGGAGGGACGGGAAGAGATTGAGCAGGAACAGGCCGAGTTATTTGACTTGCTGTGTGAACCCCGTTCAAAGAGTAGATGTGGCGCAGCGAGTGGATGAGCTACTTTTCCTGCATACGAATATGCTGCTGCGCCACCAGAGGAACAAAACGACCGTGGGCCGCATTGTTCCTTCATATCTGCGAAGACATTACAGTTGGGGCCCACTTGGTGACTGCTCACAATTGCTCAGATTTAGGAATATGGTGTCCACACTCCGTGAGGTGCTTCAGCGCGATGGTATGGTGATATGCTCGCTTCGACTCAGAATACATGATCCCAATTGACCGGTAGACTCCTCCGGAATCGTGACATCATCGGGACTATGGGCAAAAAAAACCCAAGAAACAATCGGCCAAAGCGACACTCGCCGAAGTCATCAAGGAAATGGCGAAGCCCATAGTGGCTACGTCTGCAAGAGAGCAGAGGCTCCATTTCGTCAGAACCAAGTTCTAATCGTGGAGAACGATGTTGAGAAGCGAACTGTGAACTTGCAACCCACTCCCGCCGTCATAGTCGATGAAGCCTAACTTCCTGAACCGGTTCATGAAAAAACTGACGCGCGAGCGGGTTGTGCCGATCATTTCCGCCAGCATCTCCTGACTGATCTTGGGGATGAGAGTCTCGGCCTTGCCTTCCTTGCCGAAGTGAGCCAGCAAAAGCAATATCCGGGCCAGTCTCTTCTCGCTGGAATTGAAAAGCTGGTCAACCAAATCCTCTTCGTAGCGGATGTTTCGTGTCAGCAAATATGCCACGAACATATCGGAAAACGCGTGTTCCCGGTGAAGCACTTCCATCATGGACTTCTTATCGATTCGCATCACGGAGCAATCGGTCATTGCGCTTGCCGAGCACATGCGGAGAGGCTGCCCCGTAAGGCAACCTTCTCCGAAGAAATCGCCCTCTTTCAGAATACCTATGGTGGCTTCTTTCCCGATTTCCGACACCACGGTGAGTTTTACCTTTCCCTTCTGAATATAAAAAACCGCATCGGACGAGTCGCCCTGAACAAAGATCGCCTGCTTTTTGGAAAAAGCTGCGATCTTCCTACCGCCGTCAATGGTCGAAAGGAATGTCCTGGTGTCGAATTGGCTGAGTTGCGTGGCTGCCGCACGGGGACTCATGGGTTTCCCCCGTTGTAGTAATATCACATGCCATTTTGGCGGTCGGTTGGGCGGCCAACATACGCAGATTGTTGTTGTTTGCACGCCCGATTTCGGGCCGTCGTGTGAGGTAGAGGAATCGTTTAAGCGCGGTCACGTTGGCGCGTCTTGAGGCGGTCAGTATTGCTCAGAACCAGGGTCGTAGCCAGCATAGTGTTGATATGTCTTCAAGAGGGAGTTCACCGTGGTCGACCAGACTTCGGGTTTCGCACGCCATAACGGGCGAGTTCATTCCCAGCCTAGCGAGCGGACGAATACCGCAGGGAAGCAAGTCAGCAACAAAATACTTCTAGCGATCTCCGATAGCGACTACGGGGCACTTCGTCCCCATCTCGAATACGTGAGCTTGCCCAACCACCTGGTGCTTCACGAGGCGGGTGGAAAGCTAGAATTTGCGCATTTCCTGAATCGAGGTTTGATCTCTCTTGTAGTCGTAATGAAAGATGGAAAGACCGCCGAAGCCGGCATAGTCGGCAATGAGGGCTTTACAGGCACGCTGGCGGCTGTTGGCCTGAGCAGGAGCCCGCTGCAAGGGGTGGTGCAAATCACGGGGGATGGGTTTCGGGTAGCGGTCGCCGCTTTGCAAAACACTTTGGCATCCGCTCCACACCTGCAATTGATTTTGAGCCGCTATGGCGCCATTCGGGGTATGCAGGTTGCGCAAACAGCCGCGTGTAATCGGTTGCACGATATTGAGCAGCGCCTTGCGCGGTGGTTGCTGATGACTCAGGATAGAGTGGATTCAGGATCGCTGCCCATCACTCATGATTTTCTCGCAACGATGCTAGGGACAGACAGGCCTAGCGTGACCTTGGCAGCTGGTGTTTTGCAGAAGAAGAAGCTCATCGAATACACCCGTGGCGCAGTGAAGATCGTGAACCGCAAGAAACTTGAAGACTCCGCCTGCGAGTGCTACGGGGTTATCCAACAGTACGATGGCGAGCTTGGCTTGAAATACCGAAAGTGAAGGCTCGCTGGCACACGACCAAGTTTGCCAACGCACTACATGCCCTTGTAAGGCTCATAAGGAGGCCCAGGCAGCGGCGGCTTCTTGACATATGGCTTATATGGAGCGCCAGGTAGAGTTGGCTGTTCAGAGTAAGGCTCATATAGAGGCCCGGGCAGAGCGGGTTTCCTGGCGTAAGGCTTATACGGAGGCTCCGGCAGCGGCGGTTGTTTGGCGCGCTCCGAGTCAGGCGTTGCTCCTGGATAGGGCAGCGGAGGTTCGAGAGATTTGTTTGCGTTGGTAACCGATTGGTTGAACATGATGTCGCTCCCCGGAAGGATCGTAAGGGTGGAGGGAGATCATCCGATACGCAGTTGCGCGCCGCAGCTTCCTGCCGTCCCTTTTCCTTATCTACTAGAGATGATGCGCCTTGCGGAGGACGGCGCGATGTTCACAATTGCTCGGTTCTGAGCATTTCAGAGCTCGGGCCGAGCGAAATCCGCGGCCTCTTGCAAGTCGGCAGGAATTGACCTTCCTAGTTCAGGTGAACACCTGACGGATCGGTCAGAGCGATTAGCTTTCCAGGTGGGTAGTCTTCTTGAGTAAGAGGGATCTCAAGCTCGGGGTTGATGATCGTCAACACCTCGCCGCTGAGAATTCCTCGAATGAGCAGTCGATCGCTCTGGACAGCGACCACTCTATACTGCTGGTCGAAGATCGACTGCTTTTTCATCCTCTTAATTGGATGCGCGATTTAATATCAGCGATGCTCGTGCGGTGCGGACTCTTGTCCGCCGCTGCCCAGAACTCAGGTACAGGAATGGTCAATTTTGGACAGTGCGGGTTACGCCACTCAACCAGAGTCCAAAAACAGACGGTATTGTCCCCCAGAGAGTGTGGGCAACACTTGAAGTGGCGAATGTTTCAGCCCAGGACGTTTGTCGTGGGAGGAGTGCAAACTATAGCAGGGCTTAGAGTGCGCACTTCTGCCGGGCTGTGAAAATTCCTTACCGTCGTGCCACGGGAGTTGCTTTCGGAAAACAATTCATTGAACATATGTGCCCATGGGCAAAGGAAGATATCCGCGAAGCATGTTCGTACTACTTGTCCTTTTTGGCGTCGCCCTTGGGAGTCTGACCGCACGCGGCCAGGTATCCGGCGACACGGAGTGGCCGAACTACGGAAACGATGTGGGCGGAATGCGATACTCGCCACTCGCTCAGATCAACCGTGACAATGTTTCAAAACTAAAGGTCGCCTGGATATTTCACACCGGCGACGTTTCGGATGGCAGCCGTGACAGGAAGCGAAGCGGGTTCGAGGCCACGCCTATCTTCGTCGATGGGACGCTCTATTTCACCACGCCGTTCAATCGCGTGATCGCACTCGATCCGGAAACAGGAAAACAGCGTTGGGCATACGATCCCAGGATCGACCAAACTCTCGACTATGGCGATGGACTGGTCAATCGTGGCGTGGCCACCTGGCTTGATGCAGCTCGGCCTTCGGGCCAGCCCTGCCGGCGGCGCATTTTTGAAGCGACGCAGGACGCCCGACTGATTTCTCTCGATGCCGCAACCGGCAAGCCGTGTTTGAACTTCGGCGACTACGGCCAGGTAAATCTGCGAGATGTACCAGGTTATCGCGCCGGGTGGTACCACATGACTTCACCTCCCACGGTGATTGACGATCTCGTCGTCGTTGGCTCGGCCATTGACGACAACCAGCGCGCCGCCATGCCCGCTGGCGTAGTGCGTGCTTTCGATGCCCGCTCAGGCGCGCTACGCTGGAGTTGGGACCCGATTCCCAACGCCGCAGCTGCCACCCCGAGTAAAGGCCAGGATGTGGAGCGGCGCACCGGCGCCGCCAATGCCTGGTCCATCATGTCGGTGGATCTGCAGCGCGATCTCGTCTTCGTTCCGACCGGAAGCGCCAGTCCTGACTACTACGGTGGACTGCGACCCGGTGACAACAAATGGGCTAATTCGGTGGTGGCACTGCACGCAAAAACGGGAGAGATTGCCTGGGGATTCCAACTGGTACATCACGATCTCTGGGATTACGACACGGCCTCGCCGCCCCTGCTCACAACCTTGCAGCACGACGGAGACAGCGTCCCCGTGGTCATCCAGGGCAACAAGACTGGGCTTCTCTACGTACTGAATCGCGATACGGGGAAACCAGTATTTCCGGTGGAGGAGCGCAGCGTTCCCCGAAGCGACGTACCCGGCGAACTCGCATCGCCCACGCAACCCTTCCCGTTAGCTCCGCCGCCACTCGCTCCGCAGAAAGTCTCGGCGGAGGATGCGTGGGGCCCGACACCCGCCGATCGCGAGACCTGCCGCAACTGGATGCGCGGGCTGCGGAACGAAGGCATCTTCACACCGCCGAGTCTACAAGGCACTCTGGTTGTTCCGGGCAGTCTCGGGGGCATGACGTGGAGTGGCTACGCCTTTGATCCGCAATACAGTCTTCTGGTCGTCAACACAAACAACCTGATTGCCAAAGTAAAGCTCATTCCCCGCGCCGATTTCTGGCGGGACGAAGTCCGCAAGGAAGATGGCGACTATGCCCCTCAAGCCGGCGCACCTTATGGGTTGTTCCGCCGATTCCTGCAGTCACCATCGGACTTGCCGTGTACCGCACCACCGTGGGGCATGCTCACTGCAGTGGATATGACCGAAGGAAAGATTCGGTGGCAAATTCCGCTCGGTTCGATGCAGGACTTTGGCGGAAAGCAGCCGCCGGTCCCGCCCGGATCGATCAACCTGGGTGGTCCCATCGTTACAGCGGGAGGACTGGTATTCATCGCGGGCACGTTCGATCCCTTCATTCGCGCCTTTGATGTTGAGGCCGGGAGGGAACTGTGGAAGGCACAGCTTCCAGGCAGTGGACACGCCACCCCGATGACCTACCGCCTCGCAGCAAACGGGAAACAATATGTGGTAATCGCCGCCGGTGGACATCCGAAAATCACAGAAGAGTCGCTGAGTGATGCGCTCGTTGCCTTCACCCTGCCCTGAGCAACACCTGCAGATAGACGTATCGGAGATCGGCTGAGGAGTAACCCGTGCGAGCAAGCTTGAGTGCTAACGAACTGTTCGGACCGCATACCGGTGTTTTTTTTCAAGCCCTCATGGGGATCGCAGGGCTGCGGGAGCGAGGCGGCGGGTCCCGGTCGATCACGCGCAGGGGCCGCCCTTCTTGTTAAAGTGTTGGCGTAGGCTTTGCGATTGTGCACTTTGAGTCAGAAGGATAGGAACCCATGTCCACCATCACCAGACGCTCTTTCCTGGGAATGGCGGCTGCCCTAGGCGCCACGGCAGCCTGGAGTAGTCCGTTTGGGAGGGGGTCTCAGATTGCATGGCGTGAACGCCGTGATCTTTTCCTTGAGGGAGTTGCGTCAGGGGACCCGGATAGCAACAGCGTTCTGTTGTGGACGCGCCGAGCGCCAGACAGTGAAAAGCCCGGGGGAAATCTGGCTCTGAACTTGAACGCTGTTAAGTTGAGCGTTGTTAACTTGAATCTGGAAGTCGCCGAAGATGAGATGTTCACCCGTGTTGTGGCGACTGCCGCGGCCCCGGTTTCCGCAGCATCCGACTGGACCTGCCGCGTGTTGGTTGGGGGGCTGAAACCCAGCCGTGTGTATTGGTACCGCTTCACCGATTCTGAAGGCTTTGGCAGCCGCGTGGGCAGGACGATCACAGCGCCGGAGGTGGACGACGCGAGACCCGTTCGATTTGTTTTTGTGAGTTGCCAGAATGCGAACCAGGGCGCGCAGAACGCCTACCGCAGAATGATTTTCGAAGATGAACGCGCTCCCGAAGCGGAGCGGATCGGCTTCGTGTTGCACCTCGGCGACTTCATCTACGAAATTGTCTGGTACCCGGAGGACCGTCCACAGGGCATGTACGACCGTCGCCTGCGAGACATCGTCCGCTATCCGCATGGTGAGAAGATCCGCGACTTCCACATCCCGACGACTGTGGAAGACTATCGCGCCGTTTATCGCGCGTATCTGAGTGATCCCGATCTTCAGGATGCACGGGCACGCTGGCCTTTCGTCAACATGTGGGACAACCACGAGTTTAGTTGGCTGGGCTGGCAATCGCTGCAAAGATTTGCAGGGAAAAACCTGCCCGCGCAGACCCGCAAAGTGGCGGCCAATCAGGCGTTCTTCGAATATCAGCCGGCGCGGATAACTAAGCCAAGCGGGCCCTCCCTTGACCGCTTCGATCCTCCACAGGTGGTCGATACGCCGGTTACGCGTTTTGACGAGCACGGCCTCGGTCAAGAACCGAACAATCTTACCGCCATCAGCAGCCTCAAGGGTTACCGCGCCTTGCGATGGGGTCGCAACGTGGAGCTGATCGTCACCGACCAGCGCAGCTATCGTTCCGAGGAACCTACCGATCGGCCCGAGGCAGAACCTCTTTCGAGCGATGACTTTCCCGAGTTCATCCCTGAAGATGCCATGGAAATCCTGGATGCGGGACGAACCTACAATGGCGGCCGGCCGCCGGCGTCAATCCATTTCGGTGGTATCGAGATGGCGAATTTCTGCAAAGACCGACCTGCTCAGACAATTCTCGGCGCCGAGCAGAAGGTGTGGTTTCTTGAGCGCTTGCGCAGTTCGAAAGCCACCTGGAAGATTTGGGGGAACACCACGGCCACGCTTGACATGCGTGCCGATCTGCAAAACCTGCCGCAGGGAACAGCGAAGGCGTGGCCAGGGACTGGTTACGCCACTTTCCCAGGAGGGGATCATGGCACTGCGTATGCAGAGCGCAGCGAGATCTATGACTTCGTCCAGGCCAACAGAATCACTGGTTTTGCCACGGTGGCGGGAGATCGCCACAGCTTTTGGGCAGGATTGGCTGCGAAGACCCTGCCACCAAAGCCCTTTGTGCCGGTTGGCATTGCTTTTGTGACGGGCTCAATCTCCGCCCCCGGACTGGTCGAAGCACTGGAACACGCCTTGCCGAAAGACCATCCTTTTCGATCACTCTACGTCGGACAAGGGCCGGGCGATCACGCTCCGCAGCCAACGGTGAACATGCTCGTTCGGCATGGAGTGCGCTCCTGTTTCGAGTACGCGCAGAGCGGAGACATCGCCAGGGCGCGAGCCCTGTCGAATCCCGATTTGTCACCACATCTCTCGTTTGTCGATATGGGAGGCCACGGCTACTCGGTGGTTCACGCTGCGAGCGGATTCATTGAGACTGAATTCGTCTGCATTCCTCGCCCCCTCGAACGCAGTGACCGTGCGGATGGAGGTACTCTCCGCTATCGCGTTAAATTTCGAACCGGCCTTTGGCAAAATGGTGAAGCGCCAAAGCTTCAGATGCAGATTCTCGAAGGCGATCCGAAATTTTCGGTGTGATCTTTTCTCAGCGGAATACCGGGTTGTATTCTGTCTGCACGGGAAGAGAATGGCGGAGCCGAGGCATAGGTTCCGCTCTGACCGGGGTCCCCATGAACTACAAGGTCCAAGTCCATTTACGGCCGTAGAAGCGCACCTGCTAGATCGGAGAGTTACCGCGTCCAAGAAGGAAAGGGGTCAAATGGCAATTTCAGGGACAGCTTCGAGCGCCGTGACCCGCGAGGCCGCTAATCGGCCGGAACACGGGACGTCACGGATCGGGTCAATGGATCTTGTGCGCGGCGTGGTGATGATTCTCATGGCAATCGACCATGTGCGGGTGTATTCGGGGCTACCCCCGGGTGGGCCGACCCCTGGCATTTTCTTTACCCGCTGGATCACACACTTTGTCGCACCAGCGTTTGTCTTCTTGGCGGGCACGGCCGCATATCTATACGGACGCAAATTGTCTGAGCGCACTGCATTGTCCAGGTTTCTTTTGACACGAGGCGTCTGGCTTGTGCTGCTTGAACTCACGGTGCTGCGGATCGCTTGGACCTTCAATTTCGACTTTGCCGACTATCTGCTGGCTGGCGTGATCTGGATGATCGGGTGGTGCATGGTCATCATGGCAGGGTTGGTGCGGGCGCCGATCGCCGTGAACGCGATTGGCGGTGTGGCAATTATAGCGCTGCACAACATCACAGATTTGTTCAGTGGGCGGTTAGAACAGGCATTTGGCAACAGTGGACCGAACTGGTTTCTCAAGATTCTGTACTTTGGCGGATTAGTGAGGATTGGCAGTTCCGGTCCGCCGCTGATCATCCTGTATGTCATCCTGCCGTGGATTGGTGTCATGATGGCGGGGTATGCCTTCGGGATGGTGATGGAGATGCCGTCCGAGCGCCGCCGGGCGATTTGTCTCAAGCTCGGCGTGGCGCTGGCGGCCCTCTTCATCGTGCTTCGCGCTTTGAATTTATACGGAGATCCGCGTCCGTGGAAGGCGACTCCGTCAGCACCGCTCGCAGCGGTCCAAAGCTCAGGAACTCCCGCACACCCAACACCCGGCACATCAACGCCAACGGGGCCACCCGCGCCAACAGCGGCACGAACCACGCCGAGAATGCCAACAGCGCTCAGTTTTCTCAATACCACAAAGTATCCAGCGTCGCTCTCATTCCTGCTCATGACGCTCGGGCCGATGTTCATCTTATTGGCATTTGCAGAGAGATGGCGCGGCAGGCTCGCGGAGATTCCGACTACATTTGGACGCGTGCCAATGTTCTACTACCTACTGCACATCCCGCTTATCCATCTTGTCGCTTGCATCGTTTCCCTGGTGCGCGAAGGTCATGTGAATAGCTGGTTGTTTGCCAATCATCCCGTGGCTGCGGGGCCTGCGCCCGGGGGATACACCTGGAGCCTCGGATTGCTTTACGCAGTGTTCGCCGTCTGCGTGACCCTGCTTTACTTTCCCTGCCGATGGTACGGACAACTGCGTGCGAGGCGGAAATCTAGATGGCTCAGTTACCTATGACTTGGGAGCGCGTGGCGCGCTGGAGTGGGGGCTGCTGGCAGAGTTTTCGTGGTATAGTTCCACCCCAGAAATAGTTACTCCCCTTGCCTGAATATGCCGGTCAGGAGAGAAATCGCGGCTGGAATCCCGCGGGGGTAGGCGTTGAAAGATCAGATTCGGTGGGGTGGCATCATGGCACATCGCTCAACGGTTGTGATCGCAATTCTCGCTATTGGTTTTTGCGCCGCTTCGTTCGCAGCTCCTCCGTGCCTGGCACAAAGCATGCCAATCAAACACGTAATCATTATCATCCAGGAGAGCCGCTCGCTCGATACTATGTTTGGCCAATTTGCGGGGGCGAATGGAGCCACGTCGGGGGATTATCTGGGAACGACAGTCTCTCTGAAGGAGGCGTTGCTGAGTTCGCAGCCGCTTCCCGACGGCTGGTCTGCGACCAAGAAGGCGATTGACGGCGGAAAGATGGATGACTTCTATTACGGACACGGAAACCCCGAGAAGAGCGCCTACGTGCAATTTCGGCAGAGCGACATCCCGAACTACTGGGCTTATGCGCAAGGCTTTGCCGTGGCGGACAATTTCTTCGTCTCGACTTACGGAGGAAGCTTCCCAATCATCTTTATACGGTGGCGGCTACCTCGGACTTCATCACTGGAAACCCCGACAGCACGGTTGCCTGGGGATGCGACTCGCCCCCCGGAACCACGGTTTTGACGATCAGCGGCCAGAAGATTTTTCCCTGCATCAGCGTGCCCACTCTGGTGGGCGAACTGAACAGCGTCGGGCTAACCTGGCAATATTTCGCAGCTCCTCAAGGCCAGCCCGGCTACATCTGGTCGGCGTTGGATGCGATCAGCCAGATCCGGAACAGCAGCCAGTGGACGACTAACGTTTTGCCCGTGGATGAGTTCGCCAGCAACGCGCTAAACGGAACCCTGGCCAACGTGGTCTGGGTCACCCCGCCGACGGCAGGTTCCGATTCTCCGCCAGCCAATGTTTGCACTGGGGAGGGCTGGGCAGTGCAGACGATCAACGCGATCATGCAGTCGCCCGATTGGGCGTCCACGACGGTGTTTCTGACCTGGTCGGATTACGGCGGGTACTACGACCACGTTGACCCACCGATGGTTGATGTTTTCGGATTGGGCATCCGGGTTCCCTTGGTGATGATCTCGCCCTATGTGAAGGCTGGGCTCGTGGTGCATGATCAATCTGAATTCTCCTCACTGCTGGCATTCGCGGAAAATGTGTACGGTCTCCCTCCCTTGACCTCTCGTGATGCCGCTGCAAACAATCTCATGGACGCATTCGACTTTACCCAGGCGCCTTTGCCTCCACTCATTCTGAGCCCGCGAAAATGCCCTGGTTCTCAGTAGTCCCGTCCCGTCGTCTTGGTCTCCGATCCCCGTGCTAGAATCCTGGGGTTTTAGGCGCGGGGCGAAATCCCGTGGGCAAGAATGGAATTTATCGGCCATTTTCGCAAGCTCACCCCGGTGCAGCGGAATACATTCATTGCCTGCTTTCTGGGCTGGTCACTTGACGCCTTTGATTTCTTCATCCTCATCTTTTGTGTGAGCGCTTTAGCCACCCAGTTTCAGACCAAAGTCTCGGAGATTACGGAAGCGATTTTTCTCACGCTCGCCATGCGCCCGGTGGGTGCATTTTTTTTCGGATTGATGGCCGACCGATTCGGACGCCGTCCCACGCTGATGGTGGACATCATCGCGTATTCGGTGTTCGAGCTGGGCTCGGCCTTCGCCCCTTCGCTGAAGGTCTTCCTGATCATGCGGGCATTGTTCGGCATCGCGATGGGCGGAGAATGGGGAGTCGGCGCGGCATTGGCGTTTGAGACTCTGCCCGCCAAGGGCCGCGGTTTCTTTTCCGGCCTACTGCAGGAAGGCTATGTGGTGGGCTATCTGATGGCGGCTTTGGTGTACGGCGCGTTGTTTTCGTTCGTCGGCTGGCGGGGCATGTTCGTGATCGGAGCGCTGCCCGCATTCCTGGTGATTTACATTCGCACCAAGGTTGAGGAATCGCCGGCCTGGCTGCAGGGACGCGTGGCGCACAAAGGGGAGAGCCATCTGGGAAAGGATATTCTCACCCATGTTGGCAGTTTTCTTTTCCTGGTTGTCCTGATGTTCTGCTTTAATTCTTTCAGCCACGGCACGCAGGATCTCTATCCTACGTTCTTGCAGAAGAACCATCAGTTCTCTCCGCAAACCGTGGGGATGATCGCCATCATTTACAACATCGGCGCGCTGTTGGGCGGGATTTTGTTTGGCACCTGGTCGGAGCGAATCGGCCGCCGCAAAGCCATCGTCATTGCCGCGCTGCTTGCGATTCCGGTGATTCCGCTCTGGGCTTATTCCCACACCGTTCTCATGCTGGCGGTGGGCGGCTTCCTGATGCAGTTCATGGTGCAGGGCGCGTGGGGAGTGATTCCGGCCCATCTGAATGAACTTTCCCCGCCTGAGGTGCGCGGCACGTTTCCCGGCCTCGCCTATCAGCTGGGCAACTTTCTCTCGTCGCGCAACGCGGTCATTCAGTCCAAGCTGGTGGAGCAGCGCTACGGCGGCAGCTATCCGCCGGTGCTGGCATGGACGGTCGTGATTGTCGCGTCGTTGGTTGCTATCGTTACCTGGAGCGGGCGGGAAAAGCGAGGAGCGGATTTGTCGAGTACGGGGAGAGCGGTTTAGGGACTACCCGGACTCATTTTAATTCACACATCCCATAGAGTGAGCAAAGCGAGCGATGAGGTCGGATGATTCATAATTATCCTCCTGCCGAAGGGAATGTTCTCTCGATCCGACGGTTTCGATGTGGCGCTTCAGAAGTAGAATTTCAGCGCAAATTGCACGAAGCGCGGATCACGCGCCCCTTGCGCAAAGCCAAATTGCGGAGTTCCGAATTCAACCGGCTGCGGTTCTTCTCCGATCAGACCCACCGGCTCGACGACGGGATTGACATGGTTCCAAATGTTGAAGAATTCTGAGCGAAACTCGACCCGCATCTGTTCTTTAATCGGGAACATTTTGAAGATGGATAAATCCCAGTTTTGAAGACCGGGGCCGCGGACAATGTTGCGTCCCGCATCGCCGAAGGTAAACGGGATTGCGTTGTCCACAAACGCGCAGGTGTTGAAGAGCGTTCCCGGAATGCAGGGCTTCCCATTGGGGTTGCCGACGACATTCGGCCGCACGTCATAAAATCCCACGCCACCGCCGCCGTCGCTGGTTGAGACATTGGTGAGCGAATCGGTCACGGTGAACCAGTTTCCGGTCTGGGCAGTCACAATGCCGGCTACTTGCCAGTTTCCGATGATCTGGTTGAGCAAGCCGGTCGCGCCGCCGGCGAAGGTCTTGCCGTTACCAAAGGGAAACTGGTAGATGTAGCTGATTACGAAACGGTGACGCACATCGAAGTCGGCGTTGCCATATTCGAGATAGGGATATCTTTGGTCGCGGAAGTCGCCGTTATTGAGCGATCCGAGGTTCGCGCTGGAGGCGTCATCGAGGGCGTGCGCGTAAGTGTAGGAGGCTTGAAACTGCAGGCCGTGGGAAAAGTTCTTTTCCCAGCGCACTTGCAGGGAGCTGTAGTTCGAGTAGCCGTCGGAACGTAGCTGGTTGATGGCGGTGTCGAACACTCCGTTGCAGTTCGGCGGAAAAACGGTGTTGTCGCAAACCTTGGCCGGACGGCGCGGAGCGGTGGGGCAGTTGCCGACGGTGTTCGGCGGAGTGGTGCAAAATGCAGGATCAACCGCAGCCTGATTGCCGTTGTAGTAGTTGTACAGGTCCGCGCCATGCGACCCGGCATAGGAGATCTCCAGCACACTCTGACCGGGCAGTTGATACTGAAATCCGAAGTGCCACTGTTGGGTGTAGGGCGTTCGCAGATTCGTGCTGACGGCAAAAAGCAGAGGCGTATTGGGATCGGTCAGCGCATTCGCAGGGAAACCTTGCGAGAGTTGATTCAATCCGGCAATGGCACAATCATTCACGCCCAACGCCGGATTCGCCGACGACAGGAAACACGGAACCGAATAAGACTGAGTTACAAAGAACGGCGGATTGAATCCGGGGCTGGGATTCGAATACGGTCCATTCTCGTCGCCGCCATAGAAAATGCCATATCCCGCCCGCAGCACCAGTTTATTAGTGATTTCGTAAGCCACGCCCAGGCGTGGCGCGAAGTTGTTCAGGTCCGGAGAAATCAATCCGCTCGACGAATTTCTCTGAATCGGGATATTAGCCTTAAGGAACGGAGTGAGGTTTGCAGTCTGCCCGGCAGGCACGATCAGCGAGGCGGAAGTAAAATCGAAGTTTGCCTGCTCATTGTTGCTGGCCTTCACCGTCGTGAATAAGTCGTAGCGCAATCCCAAATTCAGCGTCAGTCGCGGCATTACACGGATGTCGTCCTGCGCGTAGATCCCATAGACGGGGCGGTGATAGTCCACGGTATGCAGGTTGGTGATCTGACCGGAGTCGGGAACACCCAGCAGAAAAGTGGCGTAGGCCTCGCCGCCCGTGGTCGGCGATGCGGGGTTGTCGGTAAAGTCGCTCCCGAAGCTCAACGTCCCACGAGGCGCCGACGGCTCGAACAGCGTGAACTGTTCGTGGCGGATTTCCACACCGAACTTCGCGGAATGGCGTCCATGAACCCAAGTCAGGTTGTCGGTGAGAATGTAGCTGTTTTGCTTTTCAATCGCGGGCAGGAAGCCCGCACTGCCGAGCGTCGCCGTGCCGTCGTTGATGCTGATCTGCGGCAATCCGCCCAAATTCGCCGAAAACGGCACACCAGGAAATCCGAGTTGCGACGAGATGTCGGTGTTGTAATTCAACTGAAAGCGATGGCTGTTGATGCGGTTGTAACCCAAACGGAATTCGTTGATGAGCTTTGGCGAAAAGACGTGAGTTTCGCTCAACGCCACGCTGCGAAAGGAGTCGTTCTCATATCCGTCGGAAAAGGCGCCACCATCCAACGCGTTCTGGAAGGGCGACGGAGTGAAGCTGGGCTGATTTTCGTAGCTGAAGGTCCCGAACAGGCTGTCTTTGTCGGAAATCTTATGATCGACCCGAACGTCGGCGTTGTTCCGGCTGTAGGTCTTCTTGGGCTCAGCCAGAAAGTTGGAACCATTGATATTCACGTTCGGCGCGGGGAGAAGTGCGGAGATACGGGCGGCCAATGGGTCGATCAGGCCCGTCGGGAACTTGTTGGTTGGATTCCCGGACGCGTCCACTCCAATCGGCACGCCGCAGTATCCGCTCCCGTTCAAACCGGACGCTTGGGTTAAGCGCGAATTGAAAATCTCCCCGAAATAAGTTGGGTGACCGCTGCAATCAACGGCTGTCGTGCCCGGAAGCACTTTTCCGTTTATATCCACTTGCGGCGCCACTGTGGTGGTGAGAAAAGAAGAGAAGTCGCCGCCGATCTCAGCCGGGGTTGGCACGGCTGAGAGTTGTGGCAGCGCCTGCACCACCCGGAAGCCCTCGTAATCCACGAAAAAAAACGTGCGGTCTTTGATAATGGGTCCGCCGAACGTCGCTCCGAACTGATTCTGATGGTAGGGTTGCCTGCCGAACGTATCGAATGCATTCCTCGCATCCAGAGCATCGTTGCGGAAGAATTCGTATAAATCGCCGTGAAAGCGGTTGGTCCCCGACTTAAGAACGGCGTTCAAGATTGCGCCGTTGCCACGGCCAAATTCGGCGCTGTAGGCATTGGTCTGGACCTTGAATTCTTCGATGGCGTCCACCGAAGGCTGAATGACGTAAGCCTGGCCGGTAAGGACATCGCCGAGATTGGAATTGTTATCCACACCATCGAGCAGGAAATTGTTTTGCAGGGAGCGAGCGCCGTTTGAGCTGAAACCGTAGCTGGTCTCGACGCGTGAGCCGGGCTCGCTGGGTGCGATGCCCGCGCCCAGCAACGCAAGCTGTGCGTAGTTCCGGCCGTTGAGCGGGAGCGTCTCTGCCCGACGGCTATCCACCAGTTGGCCAAGATCGGAGGTTTCGGTCTCCAGCAGTGGAGCCCGGCTGGTGACTGTCACGGTCTCCCGGATGCTGCCCACGGAAAGCGTGAAGTCCGCAACCGGCTTCTCATCTACATTCACCACAATGGGGCCGACCACGGCTCTTTTGAACCCAGCCTTTTCCGCGCTCACCCGGTAGCGGCCGACCTTGAGAGGACTAGCGACGTATTCGCCTTGATGGTCTGACTTCGTGGTAAAGGTATTGCCGCGGTCAAGGTCGGTAATCGTGAGTTGCGCGCCCACGACCACTGCGCCGGTGGCATCACGCACTAAACCGGCGATGGCGCCGCTGTCCTTCTGCGCCCACAGCGGGATTGCCGATGAAAGCCACGCCGCAAAGATAAAGGCAAAGATCACGGCGGAATGCAAGAGACTCCAACGACGACCCATCGAGACGCTCCTTCCGGGTCTCTCCAATGTCCGCTTAAGCCTTCCGGGACCCAGGGCCGGCCGCAAAAACCGGCTTACCTTCGATTTGCTACTTTTACTTTCGATTTCTTTTGCTGTCAAGGAAAAAACCTGCGACACTGGGGGCGGGAAGGAGGGTTGAGTCTGGTGACATGCGTCAGGATTACGAGGTTTTGCGGATGCATCACAGCACTGACCGCAGTTCTGGCGGTCTGCGCCGGTGCTGCAGCCCAACAAATCACGTATGGTGAACCGCCCGGAGCGGAAAAGCGCGCCACCCTATTGCTGCGCGACTTTCAGCCCAAGTCCATGTTGCACGTGCCAGAACATCAGCCCGGCAGGGCCCGCTTTCCCGTCTGGGATGTGCACAACCATGTTGACGACGCCCGAGGCATCGGAGAGCGGATTCCACCCGATCAGCTTATTCGGTCGATGGATCAAGTCAACGTCCAAAAGATTGTCATTCTTACCGGCGGTTGGGGAGACAGCCTCCAGCGCGTGCTCGACGACACCCTGCGAACGCACCCCGATCGTTTCATCGTCTTTACCCAGCTTGATTGGGCTAAAGTGAATGATCGGAACTTCAGCCTTGAGATGGTCGCGCAACTCGATGACGCAGTCCGCCGCGGCGCGCGGGGATTGAAAGTGCTAAAAGACCTCGGTCTCGAAGTGCGTGACGCCCATGGACAATTTCTTCGCGTGGATGATCCGCGGCTTGATCCCGTCTGGGAGGAATGTGGGCGCCTCGGAATTCCGGTGGCCATTCACACATCAGACCCGGAGGCATTCTTCACGCCCTTGGACAAATATAACGAACGTTACGAAGAGCTGATGGAAAATCCATCCTGGAGCTTCTACGATCACCGGTTTCCTTCCAAACAGGAGTTGTTGGAAGAACGAAATCGGATCGTCGAACGTCATCCGCATACGACCTTCATAGCTCTGCATGTGGCAAACTGGCCGGAAAATCTCGATGCAGTGTCTGGCTGGCTGGATCGCTATCCTAACATGATGGTCGAGTTTGGCGCGCGTGAGGCGGAACTGGGGCGTCAGCCACGGCGGGCGAGAGAATTCTTTCTCGAATATCAGGACCGCATCATGTTTGGCACGGACGCGGAGCCAGTGCCCGAGATGTACCAAAATTATTTTCGCTGGCTGGAAACTGAGGATGAGTACTTCGACTATTGGGGATATCCTGGCCAGGGACGATGGAAGATCTATGGCATGGGACTGCCCGACTCGGCCCTTGAGAAGATATACCATTTAAATGCCGAAAGGGTGTTTGCCCAGTTCAAGAACGGCGCGGAGGGCGAGGCCAAGCGATGAGTTATTCGCGGACTGAATCAAGAGAATCGCAGAGAAGCCGGCGTGTCCGGCCATGGCTTTGGTTGCTCCTGCTGGCGTGCATCATCGGCGATGCAGGAAGAAACCCGGCCCAGCCTGCCCCGACGCCCCCTGCAGCTTCCCAGGTTCGTGCTACCGTCGGCGCGGATCGGATTCTTTTAAATACTCCCTCCGCCGAGTTCGCTGTCAATACACGCGGCTACGTCGCCGCCAGTCTGTTCGCGGGCAATCAAAAGCTGACCCTTGACGACGCGGGCGGCGGAGACGGCGTTCGTCTCGTCGCCTCTGGAAAATACGTGCGAGACATCGTGTTCAATCTCGCGCAAGCACGGATTTCAGATGCTCAGGGAAAGCTTGGAGCGCTCGGGCAAAGGGTCGAGATCCAGGGCAGGAGCGAAAGCACAGGACTGGAAGTTTCGCTGGTAATCGAGGTCTATGATGATTTTCCTCAGATGGCGCTGGTTTCTTTCAGTGTCCACAATGCCACCAGTCGTGACATCGCGCTTGATGCGCTCGGCATAAATCGGCGCCGTTTGAACGCTTCACTTGCCGATGCGGCCGCAAGGCCTTATCAGATGTGGTCGTTCAGCGGGGCAAGCATCAAGTGGGGCAAAGACGACATTTTCAGGATCCCAGCGAAATTCTCACAACAGAATCAGATGGGTTCGCTGGTTGAGGTCAAAGGCGATCTGGGCCGAGTAGGCGGCGGCATTCCTGTGGTCGCATTCTGGACCCGGAACGTCGGCGAGGCGATTGGACATATTGAAACGATTCCCCTGGTGCTTTCGATTCCGGTTGAAACCCAGGCCGATGGCCATATCCGGGCGTCCGTTCATCTGAGTCCGCACACACTGCTGAAGCCAGGCGAGGTTTACTCCACGCCGCGCACATTCATTGCGGTGTATTCGGGCGATTTTTACGAGCCGCTGCGAATGTATTCGGACGCCATCGATCGCGAAGGCCTCGGCAAGCCCGCCAACAACGACGAAGACTACGCCGTGAGTTGGTGCGGTTGGGGATACCTGGCGAACGTCACCCCGGCGCAGATGTTGGGAACTATTCCGAAGCTAAAAGAATTTGGCATTCATTGGGCCACGCTCGATGATCGCTGGTTCAATAACTACGGCGACTGGCAACCGCGCAGCGACACGTTTCCCGGCGATTCCATCCGCACGATGGTTCAGCAGTTTCACGCCCAGGGGATCAAAGTGCAATTGTGGTGGCTGCCGCTGGCTGTCGAAGATGGCGGCGGACGTTATGAATCGCATGCCTACGGCGTTTCGGAAATCGTCAAACAACATCCCGAGTGGCTGGTGCTCGACAAGGATGGCAAGCCGGCGAAAATGGTTAGGAACCTGGCTACGCTGTGCCCTGCTGTGCCGGAAGTGCGGGCGTATCATAAGCAACTCACTGAACGATTCATTCGCGACTGGGACTTCGACGGACACAAACTCGACAACAGCTATAGCGTGCCCGCTTGCTACAACCCCAAGCATCACCACCAATCGCCGCAGGATTCGGTTTATGCCATGGGTGAGATTTACAAGACTATCTTCGAGACCACACGTGCGTTAAAGCCGGAGAGCGTCACGCAAAGCTGTCCGTGCGGAACGCCTCCGAGCCTGGCTTGGCTCCGCTATATTGATCAAGCTGTTACTGCCGATCCCGTCGGCTCAGTGCAGGTTCGCAGAAGAATCAAAATGTACAAGGCGCTTCTTGGACCACATGCGGCCATCTATGGCGACCATGTGGAACTCACCCGCATCACCGATCCCGACAAGAACGAACGCGATCTCGGCGATGACTTCGCTTCCACGCTGGGAACAGGCGGCGTTGTGGGAACCAAGTTTGCTTGGCCAGACTACGGTGCCAAGCTCCGCGATGCTTACCTTACTCCCGAGAAAGAAGCGCACTGGAAGAAGTGGATTTCGCTTTACAACGACAAAATGCTGTCGCGGGGCACATTCGAGAACCTGTATGTGTATGGATACGACGTGCCCGAAGGCTATGCCATTGAAAAAGACGGCGCCATGTATTACGCGTTCTTTGCGCCGGAGTCTCACAGCCACCCGCGTCCCGTCATGTGGTCAGGCGACATTGAACTGCACGGACTTGCGCCGGGGACCTACCACGTGGTGGATTACGTGAACAATGGGGATCTCGGATTAGTGACGGCGCCAAATGCGCGGATTCATGCCAGCTTCAATGATCACCTGCTGATCGAGGTAAAGAGCAGTAGAGTAGTCGTCAGCCCGAAGAAGCATCCGAGTTCCCCGGAGGCACGCGGATCCCTCGCCCCGCTGGAAAAAGCGCGGGGGTTCGGGATGGCTCTGCCTTGGGCGAAAAAAAACCGCGCCCAACGATGAGCCATGGGCGCGGTCGGTATCCTCCGGCGCGTTAGTTTACGGTAATGCTGACTGCCGTGGACGGGATGCCATTGGCCACAACTTCCAGTGTGCTTGCTCCTGTCTCCATGCTTGCCGGCACGTCAAAGTGAGTCGAAACAGGGGTGCTGCCCGTGGCTACACCCATGGTGCTGTGATCGTGCGTTTTGGCATAGAAAACGTGACCGGTGCCGTTGTTGGTGATCCGGACCAGCGGGTAGTTCGTGGCAGTTTGGAACTCGTCCCCGAAGCTGGCGGCTTGTGACAGCCCATTAAACTGCGTGCCGGAAATAGTGTAAGAGGAACCGCGCACGACCGTCGTAGGATAGCTGGAAATTGTCGGGGCCCACGATGCCTGGTAGGTGCCTGTCGAGGTGTAGATCTCAAAGCCACCGACCAGTACTTCGCCCGTGGGAAGAACGATCAAACTCCCGGGGGTTTGCGGTCCCTTTGTCAGGTTGGTCCCATCGAACACATAGGAGTTTCCGGATTCCGATTCCACCAGAACGTCTCCGCTAGTCAACAGCACGGCAAAGGAATCCCCCGCGTCCTCGCCCGTCGGGAAGGATGGTCCGGGAGTCCAAATGCCGGTTGCCGTGTCATAGACCGAAGTGTTTCCAGAGGTGCCACCTTTAGGCGTTCCACCGGTGGCAAAGACGGTGGCGTCTGGACGGAGAATGGCGGGACCGATTTCTCCGGGCGGATAGTAACAAAGTCTTCCGCCCGGTCCGTAAGGGATGCAGCCGAAGGGAGACGGCGAGTGCAGGTCAACGATGGTGCTGCCCGCGGACGCCCATTGGTGCTGCGAAGGAGTGTAGATCTCCGAGTTGGGAGCATCTTTCACATCGGCTGTCAGAATGCTGCCATCGGGCAGCAGGGTCCAGCCTTCCTCGGCGTTGAAGTCGGCTTTGCCAGACGAATTCAGGGCTGACCACGTCATGGTCTTGGGATCCAATGCCGCCATGTGCTTGGTGAGTTTATCTCCCATCACAAACACGCCATTGGGGAGTACCAGCGCGGGCGAGTCGCCGATGTAGCTCCAGCCGGTGGGCGGCTCGACCGTTGTCCAGGTATTCGCTGCCGGGTCGTAGATCGCGCCCTGATTAGTCAGCGTAAAGTTGCCGTTGAGGTATTCGCCGCCTTCGATGATCAACCGCCCGTCGGCAAGAACGGCAGAAGCGAAGGCATCCGGAACATACCCGGCAGGCAGGCCGGCGAGTTTCGACCAGGTTCCGTTGAGGTAGCTTCCCGTAATGTCGGGAGTGAGCTTCCACCAGTCGGATTCGGCATTGCCTTGAAACATGAGCGTGCCGTCAGTCAGCAGAAAGCCTATTCCAGCGCCGTCCGGGGGCTGGTGAGTGAGCCGCTGCACAGTTTGGGCTGCGGCGAGATACAGAGCGAGCCAAAGCATGATTAAGGCAAGGACAGACAGTTTTCGCAAGGGGAGACCACCTTTCCTGAACGTCACCGGAAAGCAGATTCTGCCGGTGGGAGAAACTGGCAGGGCTTCCATGCTAGCAAACGGCATGAACTTGGGCAACGGCCCAGTGAGCTTTTTACGCGGATGAATGCAAACGTTTGCGATGTTTTACTCAGTATTTGCGCGCCTAAGGTCGTCCGCGGAAAAATCGGGCCACACTCGCGCGATCCCGAAACGCCTCCGTGCCCCCCTCCTTGGTAGTGGAGAAAGCGCCCGCTGTGTTTGCATACTGAAGGCAGTCTTCCTGACTTTCGCCCTGCAGAAAACGATGAATATAACCTGCATCAAAACTATCGCCCGCCCCGACGGTATCAATCGCGTTCATTGCCAGACTGGGGCAGCGCCATTCTTTCGATCCTTCTCGCGCGATGGCGCCCTTGGCGCCGAGTTTGACAACTGCCAGGCGGGCAATCTGAGTGAGCTTCACAAGTGCGGAGTTCAGATCATCGGCGCGGGCGATTTTCTTGGCCTCCCGTTCATTGACGAAGAGGATGTCAATGGATCGCAGCACCTCGTCCAAATTACCGTCCCACTTGTCTTCCGGATCGTCGTTGGTGTCCAAGGAAGTCGTGAGGCTCCTCGATTTTGCCGTACGAAATATCTCCGCAATCCGCGGCCGCAGGGCCCGATGCAAGAAGAAAGATGAGAGGTGCAGATGCCGGGCGGAGAAGATGTAGTCGAAATCGAGGTCGTCGTAGCTTAATTCAAACATTGTGCCCGGATAAGTGAGAATGAATCGCGAGTCTGGTTGAGCCAGAATGACCGTCACCCCCGTGGGAGTGTCAGGGCTCGTTCTCACGTGGGAGATATCCACGCCGCCCGCGACGAGCCGGTCAAGCGCGATTTTGCCTAAAGGATCCGTGCCGACTTTCGAAATCATTCCGACCTTCGTGCCCAGCGCCGACAAATTGTGAGCGAAGATGGCCGACGAACTCCCCAAGGTCAGACGGAATCCGTCCGCCAGGATTTCCCTCTCCGGCTCCAGTTGCCGTGGCAAACCATAAAGAATCAAATCGGGGTTGATCTCGCCGATTACACACACATCAGGGCTCACGGTTCGGGCCTCCGTCTGTTGCTCCTTCCAGCGTTACGACGCGAGTCAAATGTCGTGGCCGGTCGGGATCGAAGCCCTTGTTCATGCCCAGATAGAACCCCAGCAACTGGCCCGGAATCACTGCCGCGGCCGGCCAGGCTGCCTCCGGAAGGCTGAGTCCAAGATCCAGCAGGTAATCGGCGTACTGCCGGATTGCGGAGTTCACTTTGTTTGTCACGACCAGGGTTGCCCCACCCAATTCCTTTATCTCCTCCAAGACAGCGGTTTCTTCGCGGAATCCGCTATCGCTCAGAAAAAACGTTATAAGGGTTTCGGGACTGACAATCGCCTTGGGGCCGTGCCTGAATTCGAGCGTGTGGAAGCTCTGAGCGTAGGAGCACGACATTTCCGTAACCTTGAGCATAGCTTCCTGCGCCACTCCGAAGAACGGCCCCTGCCCGAGAAAAACGTAATCCGCGAATGTTTTGGACTGAGCGAGTGAGCGAATCGTCGAGTGCGCATCGTCCATGCGTTTTCCAATTTGTACCGGCAATGCACGCAACGCATCGCGGATGTCAGCGCGGCGGCTGCGTGCTGCCGCCAGGGCTTGCAGTGCCAGCAGCATGGAAGTGAAAGACCGGGTCATTACGGTGCTTTTTTCATCCGCTGGCTTTAGCTTGATCAGGTGGCTGCAGATTTCTTCTATCGGCGTATTCTCTCCGCAGGTGATGGCGAGCGTTTTGACAGAGACTTCCCGTTCAAAGTAGGCGGCAGCCTCCAGCACTTCTGACGTTTGCCCGGAGCGCGAGATGAGGACCGGCTGGCAAGCCCGGGGCAGCAGCTTGGGAAACAGCAAAACGTCGGAAGCCGGCATCGCCCGCGCATTCTCTCCTGTCAGGCTGGACCAGGTGGCCGCGGCGACCTGCGCCAGATAGAAACTCGACCCGCATCCGACAAAAACCCACTCGACATGTCTCGGCAGCATTTCGTCAAACCCGCCCAATTCTCCACTCTGGTCCAGAACGGCGAAACATCGTTGCCAGGTCTCCGGCTGCGAATTAATTTCGGCAAGCGTGTGCTTGCCAGCCTGCGCGTTCGAGCCAGTCGTTGGGCGAGTCTTCAAACGAGCCAAGGAAACCTCCCACGTTTGTCGATCAAATCGCTTACGGGTTCAAACCGCTACCACCTTGACGCCGGCCTCACGCAGGCGGCGCAGGTCTTTAGCCGAGATCCTGCTGTCGGTGACCACTTCATGTACTGCCGATGTGCTGGCGATGCGGGAAAGGCTGCGCCTTCCGAACTTGCTCGAATCGCACACCACCACCGTTCTCTTGGCGCTTTCCATCATCACGCGGTTCACTTTGGCTTCCAGCAGGTTTGGCGTCGTCAGGCCGCGCGTGACATCAAAGCCATCCACCGCCAGGAAGAGCAAATCGGCTGTAACTTGCCGCAGCGTTTCCTCGGCGAGCGGCCCCACCAGCGAGAATGAGTTTTTGCGCAGCACTCCGCCAGTCAATACGACTTCCACATTGGTTCCCGCAAGCTCGGCCGCAATATTGACCGCGTTGGTAATGACGGTGAGCCGAGCGATGTGCTTGACGGCGCGGGCCACTGCTGTGGTAGTCGTTCCAGAATCCAGGATGACTGCCTGGCCAGGCTGCACGAGTTTAGCCGCGGCAGCGGCAATCCGAAGCTTCTCCTTGCGGTGCAGCCGCTCTTTTTCATGAAGCGTAGGATCGCGCAGAGCGGCGGTTTCCACCGGCAAAGCTCCTCCGTGAGCCCGCTGAACGCGTCCCGCCCGGTGCAGATGCTCCAGGTCTTTGCGAATGGTTATCAGCGATGTAGAAAAACGCCGGGCAAGGTCCGGAACCAGCACGCGGCCATCGTGCTCAACCAGTTCCACAATCTTGCGTCTGCGCTCTTCGCTCAGCATTTCGGCGTTCAATCCGCTGGTTTCGATTTGTTTCTTTTAGTTATTATTACTTCGGGTCGTGCTGTGGTAGCTTGCCATAAATGGGGAAATGGAACAAGCCTTTGTGATCAGGCCCACGATTATCTGCATAAGCGCCAATCCGGCGCTCGACCGGCGCCTTCGAGTTCCCGCGATTACTCTGGGCCAGGTCAATCGCGCCCGGAGTGTTCAGGCGCTGGCCGGAGGAAAGGCTGCGCATGTGGCCATGGCGGCACGGGCGCTGGGCGCGAAGGCGGTTTGGATCGGGTTTCTGGGCGGAACTGCCGGTGGTCAGGTGATCGAAGATCTGCGGCAGCTGGACATTGACGTTGTGCCGATTCGAACTGCAGCCGCCACCCGGGCGAATCTGGAAATCATCGAGGACTCGGGACGCGTCACAGAAGCCCTCGAACCCGGTTGCGCGCCGGAGCAGGCGGAACGCGAAGAAATGTGTCGCGTGCTGACCAGCGGTCTGAAAGAAAGCTGGAAGGGCGCGGTGGTGGTGATTTCCGGCAGCGTGCCGCCGGGTACACCCCCGATTTTCTATCCTTCACTCATCGCATACGCGCACGCCGCAGGTTCGAAGGTGCTGCTCGACACCAGCGGTGACGCTTTGGCCATCGCTCTGCAAGCGCATCCGGATTTTGTAAAGCCGAATCGCCAAGAGGTGGAAGCGCTGCTGGGAAAGCGCGTAGTGGATTGCCAATCGGCTCTCGATGCTGCCCGGGAGCTTATCCATCGTGGGGCACACAGCGCGGCTATCACACTCGGTGCTGAAGGGTTGGTATGGCTTGAGAGCAAAGACGGCCGGGCATGGATGGCTCGGCCGCCCCGCTTGAACGCAGTTTCCACGGTGGGCTGCGGTGACGCTACCATGGCTGGCTTTGCTTTTGCGCGGGCCCAGGAATTGGAGGCGGACAAAGTCTTACGCCTCGCCGCAGCTTCTGGGTCTGCAAACTGCCTGGCCCAGCTGCCCGGCAGAATCGCAGTGAAAGACGTCGAATCTCTGGCGGAACGGATCGAGATTGAACCCTGTTTTTCTGGTCCTATAGGCTAATTGCCGGCGGCGGCGTTCAACAGGATGGTTAACGGAGCGACGCGCTCGGGTTTGATGTAACGGTTCACCAGAAAGCGCTTACCGTCTTTGGCGACGTCGTAGGTGAAAACGTCACTCGATGAAATCGGGGCACGGCCATGGACTTGGAAGAGAGGAGCGGGCGTCCCGGTAGAGAAGCTGCTTTCGCTGCTGACGGGCACAGCTGTCAAGATGCCCCCGGGCGCGCTATAGAAGATTTCCTCACTGTCGGCGCGCCAGCGAGGTTCGGTGCCGCCTCCCCGCGAGACCTGCCATTGCCCATTGGCGCCAGGGAATGAAGTCACATAAATCTCCCAGTTGCGGGATTCATCGGAGGCGTAGGCCGCCCATTTTCCATCGGGAGAAATCTGCCCGTTGGTCTCATTGCCCTTGCTGGTCAGAAAGCGGGTCGGCTCTCCGCCGGCAACGGGAAATAACTCCAGATAGTAGCCTGTTGAAGTTTGATGGGTGCACAGAATCTGTTGATCATTCGCAGACCAGGAGTTGGGGAAGAGGTCGTCCAGGCCGGTGGTGGTGAACCTGACCTTCTCGCGCTCCAGGCCCGTCGCCCGCTTCAGGAGCAGAGTTATGCCGGCGGCGGGGGATCCGCGGTAGGCGATCATGCTTCCATCCCGCGACCAGACCCCGACGACGTCCTCGGTCGGTTCAAAAGTGAACCGCGAGTTCCCGCTTCCGTTTACGCTTTCCAGCCAGACATCCACGTTATTGGCCTTCTCGTCGCTGATGTCCACGGCAACGCGGCTGCCGTCGGGCGAGATCGAGGGGTTGTCCATGACGGCGGGCTCACCGATCCGGCCCACTTCTTTACCCGACCGGTCCATCCAGGTAAGCGCGGAGAGGGCTGCGCCAGCGCTGGAGTTGTAAATCACAGTTCCGTTCTGCGCCACGGTGAACGCCGCCCAATAAGTGGCGGGTTGAAAGCCGACAACATTGGCGACCGCGTTAGTACTCCCTGAAACCGTGGCAGAAGAGGGATCGAAGGCAACGCTGACCAACTGCCGTTGGGCATCGGCGTAGTACAAGTGATGAGAATCGTAACCCGTGGTCGAATGGCAAAGGATGACGAGTCTTCTTTCCTTGCCATCGAGAGAGGTGACGTAAATACCGCTGAGGCGATCGTCTTTGGCGTTTGCGAAATTGCCCGCCCAAAATATGAAATGGTTGCCGTCGGGGAGAAAAACCGGCCAGCGGTGGGATTCGTCCTCCGCAGTTTTAATGTGGTCTGTAAGCGGCGCCAACCCCGTGCCATCGGCGTTGACGCGCCAGATCACGCTTTCAGCGCTCGGGGAAAAAAGAATCACATCCCTGCTTCCCCAGCTTCCGCCTCGGCCGGTCAAAATACTGGCAAGCACCTGCGGCGTGCCTCCAGATACGGGGATCTTTTGCAGCTTGCCGTTGGCAAAGAACGCGATGTAGGAGGCGTCCGGCGACCAGAAGGGAAGACTTGCGCCCTGAGTGTCGGGGAGCAGCGTGGCGTTGGGTGAGCCGATGTGCTGGACGTAGAGCATGGGCAATCCGGAGTTTCCATCCGGGGCTACAAAAACCAGCATAGAGCCGTCGCGCGAAAGCGCCATGTGGCTGACCTCTCCGGGAACAGGAATTGCGAACTGCATGCGTTCGGCGGCGATAGGACGGCGAGCGACAAACCAGGTCACTACGGCAATGGCCGCCAGCGCTAGAGCCAGGACAGGCCAGAGCAAGCGGGGAACGCGGCGAGGCGGGGATCCGGCGGCGGCGCGCGCAACTCCGGCGGTATCGGTTCCGGAAAGAGCGCTCAGAGCAAAAGAGAGGTCACGCGCCGACTGGAAGCGTTGTTCCGGGTTCTTCTCCAGGCAGCGCCGTACAATGCGGTCGAGCGTGGGAGAGACTTTATGGCCGGGGTCGGACAACTCCTGCGGATCTTCTTTCAGGACCGCGGTCATGGTTTCGGCGGGAGTGTCGCGGCGGAACGCGCGATGACCAGACAACATTTCATAGAGGACGGCGCCGAATGCAAAAATGTCAGTGCGAGGGTCCGCTGCCTCGCCGCGGATCTGCTCCGGCGCCATGTAGCTTGCCGTGCCCATGACGACGCCCGCCGCCGTGTGCGAACTGGTGAGCGTGATTCCTTCGCGGCCTTCGCCGGCGGGCGACTTCTGGGCCAGCTTCGCCAAACCAAAATCCAGAATCTTGATTCGCCCGTCTTTGGTGACAAAAACATTTTCGGGTTTCAGGTCGCGGTGAACGATCCCCTTTTCGTGCGCTGCCGCCAGCCCGTGCGCGATCTGCACTCCGTGCTCGATGGTTTTACGTTGCGGCAAAGCTCCGCGGTCGAGCACAGCGCGCAGAGTTTCTCCCTCGAGAAGTTCAGAGACCAGGAACGGTGAGGCGTTGTGCTGACCGATATCAAACACGGCGAGGATGTTGGGATGGTTGAGGGCGGCGACGGCGCGCGCCTCCTGCTCGAAGCGATGCAGGCGGTCGGGCTCGCGGGCGAAAGACTCGGGAAGAATCTTTAGGGCGACATCGCGCCCCAGGCGTGTATCGCGCGCGCGATAGACCTCTCCCATTCCGCCTTCACCGAGAGGAGAAATGATTTCGTACGGGCCGACTTTGGTGCCGGAGGTGAGAGACATGCGTGCGTCATTATATGCCACGGATCGCGGATTCGACGGAGTTATGAATCCACCTCTGCCTGCCAACGCATTGACTTGCCGGAGCTTGGCCCTAATAATGGTTGCGCAGTATGATCGCCAGCCAGTGATTGCCAAACCATGATCGGCCAGACCATCTCGCACTACCGGATCGTCGAAAAGCTGGGCGGCGGTGGCATGGGCGTGGTTTACAAAGCTGAAGACACCCGGCTGCATCGTTTTGTCGCACTTAAGTTTCTGCCCGAAGAGGTTGCCCGCGACCCTCAATCGCTGGCTCGCTTTCAACGCGAGGCGCAAGCGGCGTCCGCACTGAATCATCCCAACATTTGCACAATTTACGACATCGGCGACCAGGACGGCAAAGCGTTCATCGCCATGGAGTTTCTCGACGGGACGACGCTGAAGCATCTGATCGGCGACCGCCCGATGGAAATGGAGACACTGCTTGCGCTGGCCATCGAGATCGCGGATGCGCTCGATGCCGCTCACGCGAAGAACATAGTGCATCGTGATATCAAGCCCGCCAATGTTTTTGTCACCGATCGCGGGCACGCCAAGGTCCTGGATTTCGGCCTGGCGAAGGTGAGCTCTGCCGTGGCGCGTTCGCTGGAAGCGACGGCTGCGACCCTGAGAGTGGACGCCGAACTTCTCACCAGCCCAGGAACGGCGGTCGGCACCGTGGCCTACATGTCTCCGGAGCAGGCGCGGGGCAAGGATCTGGATGGACGCACCGACTTGTTCTCCTTTGGCGCGGTTCTGTATGAGATGGCAACCGGCATGCTCCCTTTCCGAGGAGACTCGTCCGCCGACTTGTTTGACTCGATCCTTCACAAGACGCCGGTTCCGCCGGTCCGGCTTAATCCCGACGTCCCTCCCAAGTTCGAGGACATCATCAGCAAAGCATTGGAGAAGGATCGCGATCTGCGCTATCAGCATGCGTCCGAGATGCGGGCCGACCTGAAGCGGTTGAAGCGGGAGACGGAATCGGGCAGGGCTGTGACGGAGTCGGTGTCTGCGACTTCTTCAGTGGCGATTCAGCCGGCCTCCGCGGCATCCGGCGCTGTGACTGCGGCATCCTCGGCCTCTGCTCCAGCGTCGTCAAGCTCGGTATTGATCGCCGAAGCCCGGCGGCATAAAGGCACGTTGGTTGGCACGGCTGGGGTGCTGGTCGTGCTTGCAATCGCGGCGGGCTTTGGAGTTTACAAATTCCTCAGCCACGGTGGTCCGGCAATTGACACCCGCAACATCCGCATCCGAGAACTTACCGACCATGGCGAGGCCGTTGGTTTTGCCGCAGTATCGGCAGATGGCAAGATGATCGCTTATGGCAGGCGTGAAGGCGAACGCAGTCTGCGGGTCAAACAAGTGCAAACCGGCAGCGAAGTGACGGTCGTGCCGCCGCAAAGTGGTTTTTTCGGCGCGGGCGCGACGTTCACGCCTGACGGCAACTATCTCTACTACGCTCATCACGATCCGGCGAACCCGAACAATACCAATCTTTATGCGGTGCCGGCCCTGGGCGGGGCATCGCGGCAGGTCGTTAGCGATGTAGCCAGCACGGTGGCATTTTCGCCCGACGGCAAACGCATGGCGTACCGGCGCGCAGTTCCGGACAAAGGCGAAGATCAGCTCCTGATTGCGAACGCGGACGGTGGCAGCGAGCAGGTCATCTTTCGAATCCAATTGAGCGACGGTTTTACCACAGATCCGTCGTGGTCGGCTGCCGGAGACTATATCGCCATTGGCACCATCGCACCGGGTGGAAAAGTTCTTGGTTCCATCCAGGTGGTCACGCCCGAAGGCAAAGCGGTAAAGAGCTTGCCGATTGACATGCTGCTCAGCGCCGTCGCATGGCTGCCCGATACTTCAGGACTGCTTTTTGTGGGCGCAGAAAAGACCAGCGCCCTGCGGCCGCAGATATGGTTTCAGCCTTATCCGACGGGCGAACCTTTCAAAATCAGCAACGACTTGAACCAATACCAATCCCTGAGTGTCACGGCTGACGGCAAGGCGTTCGTGACGACACAAGAGCGTCCGTCGGCCACGATTTTTGTGGGAGATTCGCCAGCCGTCCTGAACGACAAAATTGATTGGAAGCTGGCGCCGGTTTCGACCGAGCAGGCTACCGGTTTCAACCTTGCGTGGATGGCTTCCGGCAAGCTGTTGCAAACGGACTTGACGTTGCACTTTTATGCTACCGCGGCAGACGGGAGCGGCCGGGTTCGCGTCTTGGAGGGCGACGAGGTCTCCTGGAACCTGGCGGCGTGCGGCAAAGGTGACCTGATCGTGTTCGACAAGGTGACAAACAATGCTCCGAACTTGTGGCGCTTTAATATTGCCAGCGGCGGACTGAAACAGCTGACTTTTGGGAAGAATGATCAGAACCCATCTTGCACGCCAGATGGCAAATGGGTGGTTTATGTCGGACCCGGTCCCGGCGACAACACAGCTCATGTCTTCAAAGTCTCAGTGGACGGAGGAACGCCGGTAGATCTGGCGCAGGGCAATGTTTCCCCTCCTGTTGTTTCTCCGGATGGAACACTAGTCGCTTATGTCAGAACTGGCGGACAAGGAGCCAGCGCCAAATCGAAGTTCATCGTGCAAAAGCTGGAAGGTGGAGCGCCGGTGCAGGAGATTGACGCGTCTTTTACGCTTCACAATCTCGGATGGACGCCGGATGGGCGCGCTCTGACGTACGTGCACAATACGACGGGAAACACGCAGAATCTGTATATGCTGCCGCTGGCGGGCGGACCTGCAGTGCAGTTGACCCACTTCAATTCGGAACCAGGTGTCATAGCAGCGTACGCATGGTCGCCGGATGGCAAGAAGTTCGCCGTCACGCGAGCTCGATATAACGACGCGGACGTGGTCATGTTTAGCGGGTTCCGCTAGACCGGTTTCTGCCTGTCTCCGAATTGGTAGGCGGGGTTGAAGTGAATAGCGGGGGATGTTTTTCTTTGCCTAGGGTCATGTGCTCGCTCCTAGTGATGGATGTGGTGCATGACGGCGCAACTAAGATGGCCTAGAACAAACCAGAACACCGCGATTAAGATCGCCTTGACTGTCGGATTCATGGAGACATGATGCCATAGCGGTGCCAAGGCGAGGCTGTGAAAATCGAAACTGGGACCCTATCCGGATTCCGAGACTTTTTGGTTAGTGGGGAAGTCCTTTAGTACAATCAATGCTGTTTGAGCCATAATCCCGCGGCGATTTGCCGCGCGAACGAGGACAGATCCTTTGGCCACCAGCAATGCCGTAGCTTCCGGGACGCAAACTCCGCCGCAGTTGCCCAATCACAAGGTCAAAATCAAGAAGGCCGGACAGCGCGCCTGCAACGAGAAAGACGCCAAGGGCAAGTTCTGTGGCGGACATTTGAAACGATGGTTTTACTCGACCGATGTGCAGGAGCAGAAGTGCGGCGACGCCGAGAAGGCCTGGGGACGGGATGCTGAAGTTTACCGCTGCGAGCATTGCAAGACGTTGTACCTGCCCAATGCCGAGGAGTCGGGCGGTTTGAATGTTGCCGGTCCAGGACAGATTTCAGTGTTCGGCTTGACCGTGCCGGAGAAGAAGTAAGGCCAGTTGGCAAAGGCCGATGGAGCTTTAGAAGGTAGAACGCTTATCGCAGCGCTTGAAGTGCTGCGCCGCCCAAAGTCAGACCCAAAGTCGGAATGAAATCTGAGCTGATCTACGACTGGAATCGCGTTCATCCCGAGTGGTTGCGGCCGGCGGGACGCGTCCTGCTTAACGACGAGTCGCTGCGCGACGGCCTGCAATCACCTTCGGTGCGCGATCCTTCGATCGAGGAAAAGATTCCCATTCTTCATTTGATGGAGGCGCTGGGCATCAACTCGCTCGATCTGGGGTTGCCGGGAGCGGGGCCGCGCGCGGTGGAGCATGTGGAAGCGCTGGCACACGAGATCGTCAACTGCAAAATGAAGATTCGCGCCAATTGCGCGGCGCGGACGCTGGAGAATGACATTCGCCCGATTGCCGAGATCGTGCAGCGCACCGGGCTGAAAATCGAGGCCGCAACATTTTTGGGATCGAGCCCGATCCGGCGCTACACCGAGGGTTGGACCGACGACTTTTTGCTGCAGACCACCGAAACTGCGGTGAAGTATGCGGTGTCGCTTGGCCTCGATGCGATGTACGTCACCGAGGACACCACCCGTTGCGATCCGGAAACGGTGCGGCGTCTTTACACGGCGGCAATCGACTGCGGGGCGCGGGCCATCGTGATCTGCGATACGGCCGGACACGCCACTCCTATGGGCGCGTTCGCGCTGGTGCGCTTCATCATGGACGAAGTGGTGAAACCTTGCGGCGAGAAAATCCGCGTGGACTGGCACGGCCATAGCGATCGCGGACTGGGCATTGCCAACTCCATGGCTGCTCTGGTGGCGGGGGCCGATTGCGTTCACGCCTGCGCGCTCGGCATTGGCGAACGAGTGGGCAACGCGCAAATGGACCAGATGCTGGTCAATCTGAAATTAATGGGCATTCCGCCGTGGGCCGAGCAGGATCTGACCAAGCTGAAAGACTATTGCCAGGCGGTGTCGCGCGCGACCGGGGTTGCGATTCCGGTGAATTATCCGGTGGTGGGCGAAGACGCATTCCGCACAGCCACCGGGGTGCACGCGGCGGCAGTGATCAAAGCTTATAAGAAGAATGACGTTGAACTGGCGAACACGGTCTATTCCGGCGTGCCTTCGCATATTTTTGGCTTGGAGCAGGTGATCGACATTGGGCCGATGAGCGGCAAGTCGAACGTGCTTTTCTGGCTGGAGCGTCATGGGTTGCCGGCCCAAGATGGTGTGGTGGACCGCATCTACAGCCGGGCCAAGTCCTCCGATCACACCCTGAGCGAGGCGGAAATTCTGGAGTGCCTGGAGCCATCCAAGAATTGAAGTTCGATATCCTGCGGTTGCGTCCTGGATTCATCAACCACCAAGGGCACCAAGATACACAGAGGCGTGAATCCTGAGGGTTTCCTTAGTGTTCCTCTTCGTGGTTAATCAGGGCACCAACTATCCTGCCCAGCGCAGGCAGATTCACGCTGCATGATTTAAACTAACCCGTTTGTCCCCGGAGGAGAATTATGCGCCGTCTCTTTACTTTTCTTTTCGCGTTGCTGTGCGTGTTCCCGGTTTTTGCTCAGGAGAAGCATCCGTTTACCTTCGAAGACATGATGTCGCTCAAGCGCGTCGGCGAGCCGGTGGTCTCGCCGGATGGCAAATGGGTCTTGTTCAGCGCGGTAGATGTGGATCTGGCGGCCAACAGCAAGACGCCCCATGTATGGATCGTACCCAGCGCGGGCGGCGAAGAGCGCGAGCTCATTGCCGGTCAGGATGCTGACCGTCCACGGTGGGCACCGGATGGCAAGCACTTTGCGTTTATGTCCGGCAAAGAAGGCGGATCCCAAGTTTGGATCGCCGATTTCGATGGTGCGGCAGGAACGGTGACCGGCATGCATCAGCTGACCTCTATCAAGACCGAGGCCGATGGCGAACTCTGGTCGCCGGATGGCAAGAATATTCTTTTCGTTTCGACTGTGTATCCGGAGTGCGCCGACGAAGCCTGCAATGCCAAGAAGCTTGAAGAAGCGGAGAAGTCCAAGGTCAAGGCGCAGATCTTTAGCCGTTTGCTCTATCGTCATTGGAACGCTTACAAGGAAGGCAAGCGCAGCCACATCTTCGTGGTTGCGGCCGAAGGAGGCGCACCACGCGACTTGACGCCCGGCGACTACGATTCGCCGGTCTTCTCGCTGGGCGGGCAAGATGACTACGCCTTCTCTCCCGATGGGCGGGAACTTTGCTACACCTCCAATCATGACAAGAATGAAGCCGCTTCCACCAACAACGATCTGTGGATCGTGTCAGTGGATGGCGGAACGGCAAAAAACATTACCGCCGCTAATCCCGCCAGCGATTCCAGTCCGCTGTATTCGCCCGATGGAAAGTATATCGCCTACCGCGCGCAGGTGCGCCCGGGATACGAGAGCGACCGCTTCCGCTTGATGGTCTATGACCGCAAGACCGAAGAGAAGAAAAATCTGACCGAGAACCTGGATCGCTGGGTCGGTTCTTTTACGTGGGCGCCGGATTCATCGGTGATCTTCTTTACTGCGCAAAACGCGAGCGAACAGCGCATCTACAAAGTGCCGCTCTCGCCCCCCGACTGGCGGCTGGTGGTCAGAGGGTCGTACAACGACGATCCCAGCATCACGCCAGACGGTAAGACCCTTATGTTTACGCGCATGTCCATTGGCGCGCCTAATGAAATCTACAAACAAGCTTTGGATGCGAGACCGCAAGCCGAGCGCCTCACCCATCGGAACGATGCAGTTCTCGGTCAAGTTGCCATGTCTCCGCTGGAACCGTTCATGTTCACGGGTGCGGAGAATAGCCGAGTGCAGGGCTTCCTGGTCAAGCCCCCGAACTTCGACGCAGGCAAGAAATATCCCGTAAAGTTTCTCATTCATGGTGGGCCGCAGGGGGCGTGGGGAGACGACTGGAGCTATCGCTGGAATCCGGAGCTCTTTGCCGCCAATGGATACGTGGTCGTCATGATCAACTTCCGCGGCTCGACCGGCTACGGGCAGAAGTTCACTGACGCCATCCAAGGCGACTGGGGCGGCGCTCCGTTTGAAGATCTGATGAAGGGCCTCGACTACGCGGAGGCGAATTACAGTTTTATCGACAAGACTCGGGAATGTGCGCTGGGAGCCAGCTACGGCGGATACATGGCCAATTGGGTGCTTGGCCACACCAACCGTTTCAAGTGCATCGTTTCCCATGACGGCATGTTCAACGCCGATTCGGCATGGGGCACCACCGAAGAACTCTGGTTCAACAACTGGGAGTTCAAAGGCACTCCCTATACCAACCGCGCCATGTACCAGAAGTGGTCGCCGCATCAGTTCGCGACGAGCTTCAAGACGCCAACCCTTGTGATCCACGGGCAGAAGGATTACCGGCTCGATGTGAGCGAGGGCTTGCAGCTTTTTACCACGCTGCAGATGGAAGGCGTGCCGTCGAAAATGCTGTACTTCCCCGACGAAGGCCACTGGGTGCTGAAGCCGCAGAACAGCCAGCTCTGGTACAAGACGGTGAACGACTGGGTGGATCAGTGGGTGAAGAAATAAAGACATTTGTCCTTGTCGGCCCGACTGAAAGCCGGGCCTTCCCAAACCATTTGATTTATTCGGTCAGCAACGGGAGCGATTGCATTTCGAATTGCAAGTTGGTTGATCCAGCACTGGCTATCCCCAGGATCAGCACCGCGCCCTCGACCCCGATCGCCGCTGGCGTGGTGCCGGCCAATCCGTTCACATCGGTGGCGACGGTGGCTTGGGATGATGCCAGGATAATCGGCATCGGGTTGGAGCCGCTGTTGGTGTCGCCGCCCGACACGATGATTACATTGGTTCCTGCTCGCCCGACCAGGTACTGGAAGACCACCCCCGCACCCAGCACCGGGTTCGGCGGGATGGATGAATCGCTAACGCGAACCGTCACCGGCTGGAAACTCTGGCCGAGTGCAACTACCTGAACGCTGCCCGCTACTTGCTGCAATTGCTGCGAGGTCGCCGGGATGGCGGTGCCATAGAATGTCTGACAGGGCGCATCGCCCGGCTCGGCGCAGACACTGACTTGCACATCTCCGGCGAGGGCAGTGAGTTCCAGGGTGCTGCTGGCATATCCGTTTGAATTCGTGGTTGCCGTGGGCGGGTTGAGGGTTCCTGAGCCTTTATCCAGGTAGAAATTCACGCCTCTGCCGCTGAGAGGGACTCCGTTGGAAAGCACGCGCGCCGTCAGGATCACATTGACGGTTGCGCCTTGCGCAATGGATTGATAGGGCGATGCGAGAGACAGATCAAGCGCCGAGGAAGTTCCCAGCAGAGTGGTCTGCACTTGCTGCGGATTGGGATACGAAGCTGGCGCCAGTTGTGCCGTGATGGTCATGGTAGCCGCGGTGAGCACAGTCACAAAGGTCGAGGCCTGGCCGGTTTGATCAGTGATTAGAGTGCAAGTGGTTGCGCCGCCGCACACTGAGAAAGATACGGCCGGCGTGGAGGTGAAGACCACCGTCGCTCCGGGAACGGGAGTCACTCCGTCGGAAGCTAGAGCCTGCACTTGAATGGGATTAGCGGCCTGGCCTCCAACCGGTGTCGCCGGATTCGAACCCGAGACCAAATGAATGATGTCGGTGGGGCCGGCTCCGTAGGTCAAGACGCTGGTCAGAGTGGATGTCGCACCGGTCGGAGGATCGCTGAGAGATACGCTTTGCAATCCGTCGGCTTGCGCCGGCGCGTTTACCAAGACCTGGTTGCCAGAGATGGCCAGCGGCAGTGCATTCGTTGTTCCCACGCTGGCTGTGTCATTTGACTGAAAGCCGAGGCCCACGATGGCCACAGCGGTTCCGCCGGAGACGCTGGCGCGGGCAGGAGTGACATGGTCGCCGTAGAAAATCCGCGCATGGTAGCTGTAGTCGGGACGCCCGTCGTCACGGTAATCCATAATCCCCACTCGGAAGCTGGTAGTTGAGTACAAGACGGCATCGAGGCGGGTTTCGCCAAAGAAAGCGCTGTTGAAGGCCGATGGGGTATTTGCCGGCGCGGGATATGTTCCGGGATCAGACAAATCCCACATCCCGACCACGGGCTGAGCTTTGCTTACGGTTGCAGCCCCGGTTTCGTCAAGCGCCGTTACCACTACGGACAGAGTGCGATTCGCCTGTCCGGAAAACCAGAAATAATCAGTGTCACCATAGGGACTAAACGACGCCGCCCAATCGCCGGCGGCCGGAGCAGGCGCGGGCGTATTGTAGGTTGTGGGTTGAAACCAGGCAGTCTTTTGCTGCGCGCTGCCTTGCATCAGCAGATCTTGCTCGACATCAGTGCCAGCGATTACGGAAACATTTACCGCCTGCGCGCTTCCCGAAGGTTCGACCTGCAATGGCTGGTAGGGACCGACGGTTTCCGACCACAGAGGATCGAGAGCTTCGACCGTCAGCTGATATTGGCCGCTGGTAGCGCCGTTCGGAAGCTGCAATCCGCCAAGATCGAAAAAGGCTTCGAGCGTGGGATTGTTCGATCCGTAGCTGTTGTAGGGAAGGCCGGTGCTGTCGTCGTATCCGCTGGCGGCATTTCCCGCGTTTCCGCAGAAAAGGAACCCCGAGACCGAGCTGGCGGCATATTCTCCGGAAGGCTGGCCGGTAATGGGATCGAGCCAGCGCGCGACAACGTTGACGCCCTGCATGCCTTGCGCCGCCAGGCCACTCGCATTCACAAAATAGACTGTCCCATAGATGCGCGCCGTGGTCGTCGAGAGAATCTGCTTTCCGGGAAAGTTGACAATGTTTTCCGGGGTCACGGGATAGAGCCGCGAAAGCGCCGCCTGATCGTCCATTTTGGGTAGATAAGGATTGGTCGCGCCATTGTTGGAATAACAAATCGCGATCGGAACGCAGTTGGGCGGGTCAACGGCGTGCATGATGGTGAATCCGTTGTAGTCGTCGGCCGTGGGCTTCGGATCGCCGGTGATGACATTGAGATTCAATTGCGACCAACCCAGCCCGAGCACTTGTCCCAAAACCCGGACCAGGCGGTATTCCACGTCGGGCAACTGGGTCGAAGTCAGTGCGCATTGCCCGTTGATCACCACCAGCGCATGAAGAAAAACTGCCTCTACCCCAAGATTGTCGTCTCCGCCGTAGGCAGCATTGTAGAAGCACTCGCTCGTATCTCCTGCTCCCTGGCCCAGCAGCGCGTCGGTGACGGTGCCGTCGTAGTCATAAACAATGCCCACCGGCGTGCCGACGGCGCTGGGCTCGATGTCGGCTGGTTCGGTGAGGGTGCCGTCGCTGTTCCTATACACATTCGTACCGTTCACATCCTCGGCGAGTTGACCGGCACGCGTCGCGGCCACCGCGACCGTGGAAATGGAGGTCCATTGACTGAAGGCATCGGCTACGAATGCATCAGCACTTGCACCGGGCAGAATGGGGCTGAGGTCTCCCTGGTCCGTGTAGTAGTTGACGGCGCCTTGCGACCAGATCAGCGGAGTGCCGGTGGTGGCGGGGTCAAAATAGCTGACTCCGGCAACATAAAGAGGTCCGCCAGCCCGCGCGGACGGTGCGGGCATAATGATAAGGAGCGCAAGAATGGCGGCGGTCACACGGACTCGAAGCCCGAGGAGCCTGCCGTTGACACCCGAAAGTCTTATGCAATCTGCTATGTCGTGAGAGGCGTGACGTATTCGCATGGTCACTCCTCGGCCCTTTCGAGAGTCCGGACAAAGTCATCCCAGTTCACCAGAGTTTTGCCCGGGTTCGAGTTGGCCGCGGGCAATGATGGAACGTTGACTCGTCTTGCCGGCTCCAATAGTACGCGCAAGCCTTCATCCACCACGAAGCGGCCCATCGGGCCACCGACCGGGCTGGTGAACCCCAAAGTGCTCAGAGGATAAAGGAACAGAAGAACCCGTTCGCCGCTGCGATAGCGCTCGCCGGATTGCCAGAGCCCAGCCCACTCGCGAATAACAAGCGTTTGCCCGTTGCGAACGCCGCGAATTGCCTGGTCCACGTGAAACGTAATCTGCGTGCTGGCGATGCCGTTGGTTCCCGAGGGCGACACGCGCTCCACCGACTGCACCGTTCCCGCAAAAATGTAGCCGGAGCTTTTGGTCAGATGATGCAGGTTCGTGGCGCCCGACTTAACTGGCTCGTGAGGAACCGCAGGGAGGCTGATTTTCGGCGGTTGTACAGCGTGTACCCTCGTTGCCAAAAATGGCGCCAGGAAAATGAAAGCTAAGATCGGCGACCGCGATCGCAGCTTGCGGAATGAATGCATGGCACGCCTCGGTGTGAGGCCAGCCGCGACGGGTAGGGGTTTAGAGTAGCTGCAGTGAGACGGTTGGGCTGCGTCATTCGTCACAACCGCAATCATTCTTGCTGCGTTTCGGCTGAGGAAAATCGGGGCTCCTGATGTCCAGGAGTTTTAATTTGGGAATCTCGGAGGGCGCTCAGGTTTTCCGAATATGCTGCTGGGCCGACAGGTGCGCTCCGGCCAGCAGCAATAATCCCGACAGAAATGCCCAGAACATCAGGCTCGCAGACAGCGCAAACGGCCCGTACACTTCCTGAAAATTCAGCCGGGGCAGTGCCAGGATGTAGCCATACTTCACCACCTCCGACAGCAGTCCCATGATCACGGCCGCCGGCAGGACCGCGCGGGCCGGAACTTTTCCGTTGGGCAAGAGCCAGTAAATCAGAAAAAAGATGGCGATGCTGGCGGCGATGGCGAAGACTTTCATAATCAGAAATTCCAGAAGCCTGACGATGAAAATTCCATGTCCCAACGAGAGCGTTTTGATCAAGATCTCGTTGCCCGCGGTCAGACCAATCGAAAGCAGCGCCAGAACGCCGCAACTAAACGCCAGGCCCAGCGAGATAAGCTGATTCTTGAGGAAGGACCGGTTCTCGGGAAAATGCCACACCCGGTTCAGCGCTACCTCCAGCGGCATGAATACTCCGGTGGAAGTTACCAGAAGAATGAGCAAGGAGAATATCTGCGCGCGATGGTGCGAGCCCACCAACGCATTCAAGTTGCGAATCACAAAATCCTGGCCGGCGGGCAGCGAGTCACGCAGTAGTTGCACCACCACGTCGTACATGGCGGCCGAATGAAACACCCGCCGGATGAGCGTCATCAACAGCAGAACGAAAGGGAAGAAGGACAAGATCGCATTTGCGGCCACCGAGAAGGCAAACGTATGTACCTCGGTGCGTAACAAATATTTCACTGTGGAAACCGCCAGGCCGGGATAAGGTTCAGCACTATCGGCAGCGGCCTCCGGCAGGGCAACTGGGTGCAATGCGGAAGTCGAGGGTGCGGGATCGTGGCTCACGAAATACATCAATATTATCAGAGACTTGCGATTGCTTGGCCAGGTTGGGATGGGTCATCCTCGGCTTCTCCCTGCCTCTGAGTCGCTTTCTGAGACCCTGGGTCATACTTAAACGTTTAACTGCCTTAATTATCTTCTTGCCAGAAGGAAAGGTTCCTGTCTATTATTCTCTGCTCGTTGGTCCGTTTTGGAACAACGATCTCCTAGAGTTTTACGGGCTGATGTCTTGCAGTATCACAGTCGAAACCCGCACGACCACGACAGGCTCCCGAGCTTTGCGCCGTATTCCCCGCTCACGGCACAGCACTCAGGAGCTTGTAGTGTTTGGGCGGTTCGGCGGATACGCAGAACAACACCCGGCTGTGCTGCCCAAGTTCTCTGAGGGGGATGTTCGCAGCGTGTGCTTCACGGAGAATGCGGGACTCAAATTCATCTGCAGAGGCGAAAGGAGTCTTCAGTGAGAGAGAAGGGAACAGTCAAGTGGTTCAACGGGGCGAAAGGATACGGTTTCATCCAGCGCTCCACGGGGGAGGATGTTTTCGTTCATTTTTCGGCCATCCAGGAGAACGGCTACCGCACCTTGAACGAAGGCGAAACCGTGGAGTTCGATCTGCTCAAGGGACCGAAAGGGTTCCAGGCGGCGAACGTGGTGCGCGCCTAAAGCCCGGTTGCCCGACATTCTCGAGCCCTCTCTGCTCCCAGAGAGGGCTTGTTCTTTGGGTTTTCACGCTTACGCCAATGGCACAACCTACTCTAATCGAACCGACCAGCTTGGGACTCCGCGCCTGAGCACGGACTACACTGGAGCTGTTGCCCGCGAAGAGGGCGCGCTCATGGGGCCCTGGGGCGACAACTTCACTGAAACCGGCTCCTTCATAGATTTCACAGGGTTTGCCGGCGGGTTCTGGGACTCAGAAAACAACGGTGAACAGTTCGGAGCCAGAGAGTATGAAAACACGCACGGCAGTTGGCTCTCTCCCGACCCGGCGGGCATGGCGGCCGTGGACATCAGCAACCCGCAGAGTTGGAACAGATATGCTTACGTCCTCGACAACCCAGTCAGCTTCATTGATCCCACCGGCCTAGCCTGCTGGCCTTTTGAACGCGTAATGTTTGGCAACTGCGGGGCCTTCATGAATAACGGCGTGTACTTCGGCGCCGGCTGGAGTGGGCTCGATCTGATGAATTTCTACTACCGGTACGAGGGCAGCGACGAGCATATATACTGGTTTCTCTCTTTAGGCCTAGCCAGTCTTTTCGGCGGCAGTTCGGCAGCCGCAAACAACGGGCCAATCGCCCCGTTGGTGATGAAGAACCCTTGTAGTGTCCAAGGCCGCGCTCTTCCGCCAGGTGCGTATGAGACGCAAGGCCAACAAGCGAATGCCGGCACAACCAACTTCCTTCTCGACGTTTCGATGGGCTGGCCCAAAGGTGACTACCTTGACCCGCAACCGCTTGCCTCTGGAAATGTGTTTCAGAACCAGGCCTACGGTAACTATGTTTTCGGAGTGTACATGGCAGCCGCAGGATCTTCGCTTAACACGGCCTTGTCCGGGGCTAGTGCATTGGCGTTGGGGTCGGGCGCTTACTTCACATACACTAAGAACGGGTACCAGATGGACCCGAACTATCCGTTGCTTCCGGCGGCGAACGTCGGGAACATCACAAATGGATATAACGCGTATGGGAACGGCACTGTATGCCACAAGTAAAGGGCGATTCCGAATGAGGCCAGATATGCGAGTGATCGGGACAGACCGCTTTTCTTCGAGCTTTAAGCTATCTCCGCTTCTAACGCTTGCGATCTGTGTTTTCATGTCCGGCTGCGGGGGTCCGGCAATTTGGTCGGCAGAATCCCGTTCTCCGGACGGGAAGGTGCTCGCAAAAGCGCGCACCGCTGCCACAAGTGGGGGATTGTCCATACTAAGCAGCACCGACACCAAGGTCTACCTAAAATGGGCCACCGGCTCGCGGACGGACACGTCGGTGCTTGAGTTGGCTGATGCGTCAGACGCACCTGTTGACACACAGGTCGATATGAACTGGTTAACTCCGACCCATCTGGAGCTGACATTTAAGGGAAACCAGACTGTTGTGTTTCAAGCGACAAAGTGGTTCGGTATCGACATCTCGGTATGCGACCTCAGCAAAGCCACCGAGAACCGGAATGCAACTAAGAGTCAACCGCCAACTCCTCCGGCTTTCGCTTACCAGAAAAGGACCGCTCCGC